>Ga0209736_1000088_pt1 | contig 29529 bp, 29 predicted proteins | sample BlaSpr_A8_Ref_M3_FD_187992 | JGI IMG/M metagenome (GOLD analysis project Ga0209736, IMG submission 187992) | Forest soil microbial communities from Thunder Bay, Ontario, Canada - Black Spruce, Ontario site 2_A8_Ref_M3 (SPAdes) (version 2) | ecosystem: Environmental > Terrestrial > Soil > Boreal...
GAGACGGTAAGAGAGTCTGCGCCATCACGGCTCGAGAGTCTCGATTTGGAACAGGATTGTGTAAGCGCCCCCTTCTAGGATTTGGGACCGTCCGGGGAGAGGCTATTGGATATGCTCGAGGTCGCGTCTTTTTCCGTAGCGAAAAGCCAGGGCGATGCCGAGGGTCATGAAGCCGAGAGGAGGGATAAGAAGGACGACGACGCCTTTGGTGATGGCCCGTTGGCCAGCCGCGGAGGTTGCTTTGGCGGTGCTGTAGCACATCGAGCAGGCTTGGCTAAAGGCTGGCGCGGCCGACACGAGAATAGTAACGCCGAGGATGGCGGCAAGCAGGGTGGCACGAAGTTTCATTTTGGTCCCAGCGAGAGGATGCGGAAAGCGTCTGGGAAGAAAATCATCATCAGGGCCAAGCATACCACCAGGGAGGCCATGGTGAGCCACTTCATTCGGGAGACTTCGAATTTCATGTGCATGAAATAGCCGATGATGAGAGCGGCTTTGAGAAGGGACAAGCCCATCAGGATGGTGAGCATGCGCAGCGGCTGCATGTTTTTGTAAGTGAGATAGACCTCGATGGCGGTCATTACGAGGAGCGCGCCCCAGACCCAGAAGAATTGTCCTTTTCCGTGATGGCGCTGCTCTTCGGCGACCCGCGTGGCGATGGCGATTTGATCGGGTTCCATGCTCGAGTGCTCCTAGAGAATCTTCGCGGACATTAAATAAACCAGCGGGAAGATAAACATCCAGACGAGGTCGACGAAGTGCCAGTAGAGGCCAGCGACTTCGACGTCGGACGAATCGTAAACCTTGGGCTTGAGCCACAGGATGATGGTGCACACAATCGCGGCTAGGAGAAGAACGTGGGCGCCGTAGTGGAAGGGGCTGTAGACGGGTGTGCCGAGCCAGGCGACCAGCCAAAAAATTAGCAAGATGGGGATGAAATAGCGGCGCAAAGCCACGATCCCGAGATAGACGACACCGAGCGTGACGTGGAGCATGTGCATGCCGGTTAGGCCAAAGAAGGTGGCGGGGAACTGCGGGACGGTTTGCACTACATTGGCATATTCTCCTGCTGATGCGGAGCCGGGTGGTTTCGGGAATACAGGGAGGCTCAAGCCTTCAGCGATTAGTTTGCTCCACTCGCGACCGTGGAGAAGGACGAAACCCATCCCGCACGCCATTGTGGCCAGTAGCCAGAGGCGCTGCGCTTTGGCATTGCCCTCGGCAGAGGCACGGACGGCCAGAACCATCGTGAGGGAGCTGGTAAGCAGAAACGCGGTCATGATGGTGGCGTTGACGATGCTTTCGGAGTGGAATGGCGTGGGCCAGTTGGGTGTGGAAATGCGGCCGTAGCTGTAGGCGTAGAGCAGAGCGCCAAAGGTCAGTGAGTCTGACATGAGGAACAGCCACATGCCGATTTTCTTGGAGTAAGTGCCGAAGAGCGACGGTTCGTAAACCGCTGGCATCTCGTGCGGTAGCGTCGCTTCAGACATGAGGTTAGGCTCCTTGTGACCTTTGGCCGCGCACGCGGCCGGAAATTAGCATCGGGCTAGCGTGCGAACTCCAGCAAACACAAGATATAGACCCATAAGACTGTCATGAAATGCCAATACCAGGCGGTGGCATCCAGCACAACGGCGCGGGAGGCAGCAGACTTGCGCAGGATGGAAGCGGCGCCCGCGGCGAGCAAAGCGATGATGCCGCCAAACAAGTGGATCCCATGCATGCCGGTCAGAAGATAGAAGAAGGAGCTGCTGGGACTTGTGGAGACGTAAAAGCCGCTAGCGGCTAGTTCGCGCCAGACCAGCCATTGCCCGGCCAGGAAGCTGAGGCCAAGGATGGCGGTCAACGCGAGCCATGGCATTCCGTCTGTGTCGATGCTTTGTGCGGGGGAGGATTCTTTTCCAGTCGCCACCGCCGCGCGGAAGGCTTGGCGCCTGGCTAACTCCATGGTCAGAGTGCTGATGAGCAAGACGAGGGTGTTGACCAACAAAAAGTTTGGAAGTTGAAGGGGGAGCCAATCGCGTACCAGAGTGCCTGTGCGTGGATCAAGAGTGGGAAGGCCCTGGCGCACGACGTAGGCGCTGGAATAGGAGACAAAGATCATTACGACGGCCGTGAGTGCGACGATGATTCCGAGGCGGGCACGGCGCAGACGCGTGGCGAAATCGAGCGCAGTCTGATCTGGACGGCCGTTGCCCGCCAGGAGAGCTTTTGCGGTTTCTACCGAGGCCGTTGTGGTGATGCTCGCCATTGGTTTCCTAGTGTGCCTTCACAGTTGCTGGATCGGTTTGCATCACGAAATCACGGGGGGCGCCGGGGACGCTGTATTCGTAGGGTCCGTTGTAAACCACGGGAATGTGCCCGCCGAAATTGTCGTGTGGAGGTGGAGTCGCGGTGGTCCATTCCAGCGTTGTCGCTTCCCAGGGGTTGTCCGCGGCCTTTTTACCGAACTTCATGCTCCAGAAAAGATTGAAAAGAAAAATAAATTGTCCCGCGATGGTAATGAAGGCGGCGTAGGTCATAAATGTCTGCAAGGGGACCAATCCGTGCAGGTAATTCAGTTCGGTGAGCTGAGAGTAGCGGCGCAGATGTCCGGCCATGCCGAGATAGTGCATGGGCATGAAGATGGCGTAGGTACCGATCAAGGTGATGAAGAAATGCCAGCGCGCCATGCCTTCGCTCATCATGCGGCCGAACATTTTGGGGAACCAGTAATACGTGGCGCCAAAGATGCCGAAGATGGAAGCCACGCCCATGATCAGATGAAAGTGGCCGACGACAAAATAAGTGTCGTGCAATGGAATATCCAGCACGGGCTGAGCGAGGAATGGCCCACTGATTCCGCCCGAGATGAAGAGCGAAACAAACCCGAGGGCGAACAACATAGGCGAGGTAAAACGAATATGCCCGCGCCAAATCGTGCCGAGCCAGTTAAATGTTTTGATGGCGGAGGGCACACCGATGGCCATGGTCATCACGGAAAAAGCGAAGGCGGTATAGGGGCTCATGCCGCTCATGAACATGTGATGGCCCCAGACCATGAAGCCGAGAAAGCCGATGGAGAGCATGGCGTAGACCATGGCCTTGTAGCCAAAAATTGGTTTGCGGGAGAAGACAGAGAGCAACTGCGAGCACAAACCCATCGCCGGCAAAATGGCGATGTAGACCTCGGGATGTCCGAAGAACCAGAACAGGTGTTGCCACAAGAGAGGCGAGCCGCCTTTGTGTCCCGTCAGCTGGCCATTGATGGTAACCAGTGGAACAAAGAAGCTGGTGCCCGCGTTGCGGTCGAGCAAGAGCAGAATGCCTGCGGACAAGAGAACACCAAACGCGAGCAGACCGAGGATGGCGGTGATAAACCACGCCCAGCAGGTGAGGGGCATGCGCATGAGGGTCATGCCTCTGGCGCGCATGTCCAGGGTTGTGGTGATGAAGTTGAGCGCGCTCATCAGCGCCCCGAGGCAGAAGAGAGCGATGCTGATGACCCATAAATCCGCGCCGAGGCCTTCGCCTGGTCCTGCGGATGGGAGTGCGCTGAGTGGCGGATAGCCCGTCCAGCCGTGGAGGGGCGCGCCTCCGACCACAAAGAAAGCGGCGATCATCACAAAAAAAGCGAGCGCGGTCACCCAGAAAGAAAGCATGTTGAGGACGGGGAAGGCCATGTCTGGCGCGCCGATTTGAATGGGCAGGAAGTAATTGCCGAACCCGCCCTGCGGAGCGGTGGTGAGGACGAAGAAGACCATTATCGTGCCGTGCATAGTCAACAAAGTCAGATAGGTCTCGGGCTTGATCTCTCCGAGTAACGGCAGGGCGGCTGCGGGCCAGATCAAGTGAATGCGCATCAGCAGAGAGAGAAACATGCCGACGAAGACGGCGGTCAGCGCGAGAAAAAAGTACTGGATGCCGATGACTTTGTGATCGAGGCTGAAAACATACTTGCGTATCCAACTTGTCGGGGCCGCGTGGGCATGTACAGCGTGGGCAGCGAATTCGCCGGTGGCCATTTTATTGTTTCTCCGCTTCGCGCGCTGTAAGCCACTTGTCGAAGTCTTCCTGGCTGATGACTCTCAGGATGCCGTGCATTTTGTAGTGGCCGAGACCGCAAAGTTGGGAACACGCGATCTCGTAGTCGCCAGTCGTGATGGGCGTAAAGTGCATATGGATGGCGAGACCGGGCACGGCGTCCTGCTTGAAACGCATGGCGGGAACAAAAAAACTGTGGATCACATCTTCGGCGCGGAGGATCACATCGATTTCGCGATTCACCGGGACATACATTGTTCCGGCCACGACGTCGTCTTTTGAGGTGGGGTCTGCGGGGTCGAGGCCGAGGGCGGCTTCGCCTCCCCCGGAAGGATCTTGCAATTGCGGCTTCGTCGCGCCGAATTTTCCGTCAGGTCCTGGATAACGGAAATACCACTGGAACTGCATTCCCGTGACTTCGACTTGCACGGCGTCGGAGACTGCGGGACGAAATCGTTCGGAGGCCCAGATAGAACTGCTCATAAAATTCAGGCCGACGAACAAGATTAGCGTAAGGACGGTCCAAGTGATCTCAAGGGTGTTATTGCCGTGGGAGTAGTGCGCTTGAGGAGTAGTTGCGCTGCGTTCGCGATATTGCCAAGCGAAGAGGCCCAGACTGAGCTGCGCGGCCACGAACACGATGCCCATGAGAACGTACGTCGTTGCGAAATGATGATCGATGCCCGCAGCTGCGGCGGAAGCGCCGACAGGCAACCACCACGTCTTCGCGATGAAGAAGTACGCGCTGATGAAGGTGATCAGCCAAATGACAACGAGAAGAACTAGGCCCATGTACCCTGACCTCCATGGTTGAATAATCCGCCGTTGCCAATGATGCGGCCGCCAACCTTCGGAATCTGGATCTCAAAGCCCGAAAACGGGGCGAGTCTACCACAGGTCTTTACAAGCGCAAGCGGGTTCTTGCATGTATTCATTTTTCATGTTGATGGCTGCGTCCGCGAAACCGGGATGATTTTTTCTTGGTCGCGCGACTTTGGCGAAATGGAGCTTGCAGAAATTTTTAGACTTGTGTTGACGAATTTTTTTTATTTGAGTAACATCCGGCCCGTTTCCTGGGGGGTCCAGTGGAATGGTAGGGACCTCACGATGTATCGCTGCTACGCTCTTCAAATTCGGCGGGCCAGAGACGCTTCCACAGGCCGCACCGCCCTTGTGTGCTCGCGGGAGTGATTCGGAGCTTTTGGCGCGAGTTTATCTGCGCACCGGCGCTGGTAATTTTCCCGCGCACAACGTAGTCCGTTCCACAAAATATAAAGTTAGAGCTAAGAACGAAAAAGGTTTTTTGCGCCTGCGCGAAGTAGCGAATGGCTTATGGGCTCACGTTCAGGGGAGGGAAGTAGCGGCTTCGTTCGCGGCCGCTGCGTAAGTCGATCGCAGGGTATCTCGACAGGGTATTGGGAGGTAATGCATGGCGGCCCCGGAATCTAATTCGGCTAATCCGAAACCGGATGCAGCGAAGACGCCAGCTGCTGGCGGCGAAGCTGCAAAGTTTGTGGGCACGCCTGCGGTCGGTACCTCTAAAGCTGCGCCTGCTGCCGGTCTACCAACGGTTGGGCCGGCGGCCGGCGGAATGAACCAGAGCCGGCGAAGTTTAGTTTGGTGCGCTGTGGTCGGATTTCTGGGGGCTTGGTTTATCGCGTTTCTTCGTTTTTTTCTTCCGCGGACACTTTTTGAACCTCCGACCGTTTTCAAAATTGGCTATCCCTCCGACTACGCTCTCGGTGTAGATACGAAATGGCAGCAGAAATATCGCATCTGGGTGGACCGCACGCCGGACCGGCTTTTTGTGATTTACGCGAGGTGCACGCACTTGGGTTGCACGCCGGATTGGAAAGCCAGCGAAAACAAATTCAAGTGTCCGTGCCACGGCAGTGGTTACGACAGTGAAGGGGTCAACTTCGAGGGGCCTGCGCCGCGTCCGATGGATCGGGCGCGGGTGGAGTTGGCACCGGATGGGCAGATTGTCGTGGATGTGTCGCAGTTGTTTGAATGGCCCAAGGGGCAGCCGAGCCATTTTAGTGATCCGGGGTCATATCTAAATGTGTAAACACCAGAGTCGTGTACGCGCCATGTGATTGGGGACTTTCGGAGTAAAGAAGTAGCGATTTGAGGCGACGGTTCGAGCGGGGTAGAAAACGGGAGCAGAAGAAATGCCTGATGACGCAAACTCGAACGGCAAAAATGGCAAGGCCATCGGCCTCGTAGACACCATTAAGACGGGTGTCAAAGAAGATCTCGAATCTCTAAAGACTGATCTGCCGGCCAAAGCGAAAGAGTCTCTGGAAACGCTTAAGAATCCGACGAAGACGCAGGTTTACACTTCGATTTTCCGGCACAAGCACGACGATACGCCGCGCAATCGCGCGCTCGGCGTGCTTTCCAACGTTTTTTTGCATTTGCATCCGGCAAAAATCAATCGCGATTCGGTGCGTTACAGCTATACGTGGGGGATGGGCGGGATTACATTTTATTTGTTTTTGGTGCTCACCTTCACCGGTACGCTGCTGATGTTTTACTACCACCCGAGCAAGGTGCAGGCTTTCCGCGATGTGCTTTACTTGGAGCACGACGTCCCATTTGGCAGGTTGCTGCGCAACATGCACCGCTGGGCCGCGCACCTCATGGTGATCGCCGTGGAGCTACACATGTTCCGGGTCTTTCTCACGGGCTCTTACAAGAAGCCGCGCGAGTTTAACTGGAACGTCGGCGTTATTTTGCTTGTGCTGACGCTTTTGCTTTCCTTTACGGGGTATTTGTTGCCGGACGATCAGCTTGGCTTCTGGGCCGTGACGGTGGGAACCAACATGGCGCGGGCGACGCCGCTGCTTGGACATGAAGGCCCCTTCAGCAACTATCTGAATATGACCCCATACAACGACGTGCGATTTGGCTTGCTGGGCGGCTCGATCGTGGATGCCAATGCGTTGCTGCGGTCTTACATCTGGCACTGCATCGGCATTCCCATCATTGCATCGATTTTTATGGTGCTTCACTTCTGGCGAGTACGAAAGGACGGCGGAATTTCGGGCCCGGCACAGGTCATCCTCGACTCTGAGGTTAAGGAGGCGCGGAAATAGCCATGGATTGGAAACAAGTGTGGGAAATCATCTCCGCGCCTGACAACGTGCCGATCGTGGCCATGATTCCGCTGCTCGCTTTTTATATTTACCTCGCTTGGCGGCAGGCGAAAGCAAACGACTCGCTGATCGCGCAATTGGAAGGCGACCCGGCACTAGCGAAGACGCACCATCGCAAGGCGTGGCCGTTCAAGCCGGGATGGCAGAAAGAAGTGCACGTCTGGCCGTTTCTGCTACGCGTGGAGTTTCTGGCCGCGATCATCGTGACCATCATTTTGATGATCTGGTCGATTACGTTGAATGCGCCGTTGGAGGAACCGGCGAACCCGAATCTGACGATGAACCCAGCGAAGGCGCCGTGGTATTTCCTCGGATTACAGGAAATGTTGGTTTACTTCGATCCGTGGATTGCCGGGGTGGTGATGCCTACGCTCATCATTTTTGGCTTGATGGTGATTCCTTACATAGACACGAACCCGTTGGGAGCGGGTTATTACACCTGGAAGCAGCGCAAGTTCGCCATCGGAACATTTCTTTTCGGGTTCATCGTTTTGTGGGTTTCGATGATTACTATCGGGACGTTTATTCGAGGGCCGGGATGGCAATGGTTTTGGCCAGGACAGACGTGGGACCACAACCGATTGATCTATGAAGTGAATCGCGACTTGCCGGATCTTTTTGGAATTACCTCGAACTGGGCAAAGGGGATCTTTGGCGCGGCCGTTGTCGGCGGGTTTTTTGTTGTTGGCGGGTTGGTGGTTCACGCGCTCTTCCGACGTTACAACCCCAAGAATTATAAGCGAATGAGTTTGTTGCAATATTCCATTCTGATGGTGTTTTTCATCACGATGATTGGATTGCCCATCAAGATGCTGTTGCGGCTGGCGTTTCACATTAAGTATGTGTGGATCACGCCGTGGTTCAACGTTTAGGAGGAAATCGTGGCTGAGAAGCCCATCCTCGAAGACGATCCGGTAGTCAGCAAGTCGCTCGCGCCGCACTATGTGGTGGCAATGCTCGTTTTGATGGCTACATTGTTTTGGGCTTTGTGGGACGAGGATTTTGGACAGCGTCCGTGGAAAGCGTTTCAGAATGAGTGGAAAAGCCGGTACGCGGCCTTTTTGAAGAATGCGCATTCGCAATCGGATACTTCGGAGAAAGAGGTTGTGAGTAATCCTGAGTACCTGGCCCTGAAGCAGGCTTACGACCGGGCCAGCCAGGACGCGGCGCCGCGCATCAAGGCCATCAATGAAAAGCTGCGCGACCTCGGGGCGCAAATTCTAGCGGTGCAGAATACCTTTACGGACCGGCGAGCCTATGTTAGCGCTTCGACCTACGCTATCGAGACGGAGACGAGCACTTCTTCCAAGGAGAGTAAGCAACGCGACCTCGACAAATACAAGCAAGAGGTGACTACCGTCAATTACCCCGACGGGAGCAAAAAAACGTACGACTATCCGCATCTCGAGGAAACCTACAACGAGCTGAGAAATGAGCGTACGTCGTTGAGCGCGGAGCTCGGAGAATTAATCAAACCGGTCAACGAACAAAAAGCCAAGCTGGACGCTTACGTTTCGGACCACATGGTCAGCTTGACGCCTACGCAGATTACGGGCCTCGTGGACAAGACCGAAGCGTCGAGCCCGAAAATTCTGCAGATCAATGTGCCGGAAGCCAACATCGTGGACCGTTGCGAGTCGTGCCACGTGGGCATTCGAGAGCCAGTCAAGCTAACCGCGGCTTCAATGTCGGTGAAGGGCCAGAAGCTCGACGAATACGCTCGTGCATTTACCACCCATCGCGAGCCTGAGCTTTTGAGAACGCACGATCCAGAGAAATTTGGTTGTTCGCCTTGTCACCAGGGCAATGGCCGCGCAACGACGAGCCTCGAGAAAGCGCACGGGACATACGAGCACTGGCTCTGGCCGCTCTTCCCGAAAGGAAATGTGGAAGCGGGATGCCAGACGTGTCATGCCGCGGACATGGTGTTGGTTATGAATGATGTCGGATCAACTCTCAATGAGGGGAAGGACCTCTTCCGGCAGCGCGGTTGCATGGGCTGTCATCGTTACGAGGGTTATGACAAGGAACCGGAGGATTTGCTTTCGGTCGCGCAGCAGATCAAGCAGTTGGACCAGGAGAGAGCCGAAAATCTGAAACAGGCCGGTTATTTGATGAAACAGGCCGACACGGCCCAGAGCAACGACGAAGCCAATCACTTGAACGACCAGGCCGTCGCTCTAAAAGTCACCAACAGCAAACTTGATCTGCGCCTTGTTCAGCTCGACCGCACGACAAAGAGCTTGCTGCAGGACATGAAGAAGATCGGGCCGAATCTCAAAGACGTTCGCCTAAAGCTGAATAAGAACTGGATTCCGGTGTGGCTGAAAAAGCCGAGCGATTTTCGAGCGACTACCAAGATGCCAAACTTCCGCCTGAGCGATGAACAAATCAAGGCTATCTCCGCTTACTTGTGGCAATCAGCGCTGACTGATCCATTGCCGAAACACAAACCGGGCAGCGTGGCGCACGGAAAAGATCTGTTTGAGACGCGCGGTTGCCTTGCGTGCCACTCCATCCGTGAGGGTGATCAGATGGAGGGCGGAAGTTTTGCAGCGAATCTCACGCGCGTCGGAGAAAAGGACAATTACGATTATCTTGTGCGCTGGGTGCACAACGCCCGCGAACGCACTCGTCCCTACTGCATGTACGAGAAAAAAGACATCGGCCTGGAAGACTACGCCAAGAAGGGTTTGCCCTACGTTTTTGATTTGGAGCACACGCGCTGCCCGAACGACGGACACGAGCTTCAAGTGCAGAACATGACGGTGATGCCCAGCCTGCGTCTTTCTCCACAAGATGCGGAAGACGTAGCGAGCTATCTTGTCACGTTAAAGAAGCAAGAGCCTTCCGCTTATGCGGACGCGGCGTTTATGGACGACCCGGGGCTCAAGGATGAAGGCAAGAAGTGGATTCGGCACTACGGATGCGCCGGTTGCCATGAAATAGCGGGGATGGAAGACGAAGGGCGGATCGGCACCGAGTTGACGTTCGAGGGGAGCAAACCGATCGAGCGGCTGGATTTTGCCTTGCTGACGGAAGTCGCACAGCGCGGCAGCAGCGAGCCGATCGCCGATGCGGAGGATTTGGCGCGATTGCCGGAAGGTCCCGCGAAGGGGCCGTGGTACGACCACAAAGGGTTCTTCGAGCACAAACTTGCGGAGCCAAATGTTTGGGACAAAGGAAAGATCAAGCCTGACCTCGAAAAACTGCGCATGCCGAACCTGCACTTGACGAAAGAACAGGTTCAAGCATTGACAACTTTCTTGATGGGCAGCGAAGAGAGCGCGCTTCCTGTCAGTTACCAGTACCGGCCTCTGGATTATCGCCGCGATATTCAGGAAGGCTGGTGGGTGGTCAAAAAATATAACTGCATGGGCTGCCACCAGCTTATTCCCGGGCAGAAGACGTCATTGATGGCCATGACGCGATATCAAGGACCGGACGGGCAGGAACAGTTGCCGCCCAAGCTGCTGACTGAAGGCGCGCGCGTCGAGCCGGAGTGGCTGTTGCACTTTTTGTCGAACCCAGCGTTAAACGACAAAGACAACAACCGCAACGGTGTGCGGCCTTATCTGCAAGTGCGCATGCCGACGTTTTCTTTTTCTGAGAATGAATTGGGCAAGCTTGTTCGGTTTTTCCAAGCGCTGGCGCGGCAGCCGTTCCCCTACATTCCAGACCAGGCGCCGGTACTGACGGCGAAGGAGACGGAAATGGCGCGCAGTCTTTTCAGCAGTCCTGCGGCGCCGTGCTTGAAGTGCCACGCGACTGGCGATCCGGCGCATGATCGCACGGCGACGGCACCAAACTTTTTGCAGGCCAAGGGCCGCCTGAAGGCGGATTGGGTGGAGCGCTGGATTATCGACCCGCAGGCCATCAGCCCGGGCACCTCGATGCCTTCCGGACTCTTCAAACGGGAGAATAACCACTGGGTTTTTTCGGGGCCTACGCCGACCTCGTTTCAGGGTTACGATAAGGACCACACGAAGCTGCTGGTTGAATACATCTTTCAACTCACGGCGGATGAGCAGCGGCGAGTTAGTGCATCGATGGGTCATGCGCGTGCGGCCAACGAAGGGGCGCGGGCCGGGGAAAATACGGGCGCTGGACGTGGCCGCGAGTAGAATGTCCGTGAGTTTTAAATTTGGAAGCGAGGTGACGTCACATCATGAAAACTAAAAAATGGATCGCGATTTGCGTCTTGCCCGGTCTTGCCCTTTTGGCGGGATGCGGCAAGAAAGAGGCTGAGGAGCAGCCCGCGGCCCCGGCTGCGTCGACAGCCGTGCCAGCGGCTACGCGCATCGATCCCGCGACCGTGGCGTCGGTCAGCGGCACGGTGAAGTTTGATGGAGCGGCGCCGAAGGCTGCGAAGATCGACATGAGTCAGGACCCGAATTGCGCTGGTTCGAACACAGCGGAGAATGTTGTCGTTGCCGACGGCAAGATCGCCAATGTTTTTATTTATGTGAAGGATGGCTTGGGCAATCGGACGTTCGACGTTCCCAAGGACGCCGTGACGCTGACACAAGTGGGATGCAAGTACAAGCCGCATGTGCTCGGCGTGATGGCCGGACAGACGATAAAGATCGTCAATGGCGATCCCACGACTCACAACATTCATCCGACGCCGAAAGACAACCGCGAATGGAACGAGTCGCAGGCTCCGCAGGCCGCGGCGCTGGAAAAAGTGTTCGCGCGCGAAGAGCTGTTGCTTCCGGTGAAGTGCAACCAGCACCCTTGGATGAGGATGTTCGTCAACGTGGTGAAGAATCCCTTCTTCGCTGTTAGCGGGCCGGACGGGAAGTTTGTAATTGCAGGGCTGCCTCCTGGAGATTACACGATCGCTTTCGTCCAGGAAAAACTCGGCGAGCAGGATCAGAAGGTCACGCTGACTGCGAAAGACAGCAAGACGCTGGATGTGACTTTTAAAGCACAGCCTTAGGGCGGCTAGAAAACACATTGCTGGCGAGCCGTTGCGTGTGGGCGGTTTGTTCGGTTGCCGAAAATTCGAGGAGGTGTGTTGCTTCCCGTGATGCTGCTGATTTCTATTTTGCTGGCGCTTATCCCTCTTGCCGGGATTGTGTGGATAATCGTCACGAGGTCGCTCACCTCCGTTGACGGACTGTTCATGAGCCTCATTCTCTTGGCGATTTCAGGAGTTTTCCTATTGAACGTTTTGTTGGAGATGGATGGTCGCGGCTGGCTGCCTTTTTTGCACAAGAACAAGGCGGTCCCGCCTAAAGAACCGCCGGCTGCCAAGGTGGGCTAAGGTTTAGGAGAAAATGGCGGCTAGTCAACTTCCTTCCGCGCTTCCCGTTGAACAGGTAGATCATCTAGCTGACAGTGCAGCTGCGGGTGATGCCTCCGGGCAGCCTGCGCGTGCGCGGCATCGCATGTCCGCACGGAATCGCCTCCTTTTCTTCGCTACCGCCTGGTTGATTGTGCTGATGCCATTCCTGTTTTGGTGGAGCACCTGGTTTGGACGGCACCTCTCGGACAAGCAGCTCAGCGAATTCCTTAACGACCAGAAGCATCCGAGACATATCCAGCACGCTCTAGTGCAATTGGGTGAGCGCTTGACGGTGCATGATGCGGGGGCGGCCCGTTGGTATCCTGATTTGGAGCGCCTCGCCTCGTATCCGGTGGAAGAAGTGCGCAACACCGATGCGTGGGTGATGGGGCAAGACACGACGCAGGCCGGATTTCACGTATCCCTGCTGAAGATGCTCGAAGATCCTTCGCCTATGGTGAGAGGAAACGCCGCGTTGTCGTTGGTACGTTTTGGAGATGCCGCAGGACGGTTGCAGATTGTAGAATTGCTGCAGCCCGCGAGGATTGTCGCTCCTGTCGCTGGCCGTGTGATCGACACCGACCATGTTGGCACAGCGATCCATCAGGGCGGCTTGATTGCAAAACTACAGAATGGGCAGCAGATCACCGAAGTGCGTTCTCCGTTCAGCGGACGGATCCGGACACTCTCCGTGGCGAACGGTACCGAGGTTTCTTCAGGGTTAGAACTGGCTACTGTAGATCCTGGTGCGGAGCAAGTTTGGGAAGCACTGCGAGCACTTTATTTGGTAGGCCAACCTGAGGATTTGCCCTCGATCCGCACCTATCAACGCGACTTGCCGGAGATTCCTGATCGCGTAAAACAGCAGGCTGTTCTTACGGAGCGGGCGATTCGGGAAAGAGCAGCGCGTCAACCGTAGGTTCCGACCCGAAGCGCGATCCTAGAAAGTCATTAATCCGACCACTTTTTCGACTTCGGCAATGTCCAGCATGACGATCGCATCCCACGGACATCCATCCAAAAACGCGCCATCCGGACCCTTGCTGGTACACTTCTTGCACCCTATGCACAGAACGGAGTCCACTTGAATGCGCCCGAACGGCGGATGATCCTCATCCGGCACCCAGAACATGCAATCTTCGACGGGACAGTACTCGACACAGGCCGGGGAGCCAGCACAGCCAGTACAGCACTCGGTGATGACCGCTAGTTCTTTTGGCTTTTTTTTGCGCGGAGTGGTGATCCCTTTCGAGCGCGGCTCTTGCTTTAGCTCGATGGGGATGATCTCCGCGGTCTTGAGGACTTCCGGCTCGGTAGCCATAAGCACTAACTAAGTCTCAATGGTTATTACTGAACCGGGCCGCTCGCCGCGTTGCAGCCCGCGCCCGAGGGGTCGTAACGGATAACGCCCGCCTGATCGGTACAGAACTGCCGTTGGCCTGAGGCTCCCACATTGAGGGGCGTGGCCGTGAGCGTGTAAGAGACGGATGGAGTGGCGCCGTCACCAGTCCAATGGAACGAGTAGCCGCTTTTCGTACCTAGGGCAAGCGTGTCTTCCAGAATGCAGGCTGTGGTCGAGGTCGCCGAGCACGGATTCGCACCACCCATGTCCGTCATATTTGTAGGGAATCCGACATCCACATAGGTGGAGGAATAGGTGACGGCCGAAGTGTTAATCATGCGAACAGAGCCAATAGCGGAAGCTTCGTTGGCCTGCATCCGCGACCGCAGATAACTTGGGATGGCGATTGCCGAGATGATGAGAATAATCGCCACCACGATGAGCAACTCAATCAGCGAGAAACCCTTCTGGTTCTTCATGAGCCCCCCAGAGTTGTAGTTCAGTGCGGCAGCGCATCCGGAAGCAATGGCGCCTGCACCCCCGACGGGCGAACTCTATCACTATAAGTCGTTTGCTTTCAAGCAATTTAGTTGTCGCGGCACGGGAGGAAGCTCGCCTAGGTGCGGCGAAGAATGGTCCGGATTTCGGGTCCGATGCCGTCGAAGCGTAATTACGGTTTAAGATACACTCGCGTTGCTTTCCGATAGCTCCCACAGGTGAGGACTGCTACCGTTTTTGTAGATGCCGAAGGTTCCGAACGGCAATCCTCACGGACGGAGACTCCATGCGTAATCTTAATTTGTTGCTGCGGTGCGTCATGCTCTCGGCATTCGCGATTCTTACCGCCAGCGCGACTCGGGCTCAGTGCGACAATCCCAAGACGGATGCGGCGCGTGCGGACTGCATCAAGGCAGAATTGAAAGGCTCGGACAGCACGATCAATCGGACGTATGTTGAGCTGATGAAGTCTTTTTCCCCCAACGATCGCACCACCCTGCGAAACGAACAGCGCGCCTGGTTGAAAACGCGCGATCAAACGTGCGGGATCACCTGGAGCAAGGGTGACCGCGAAGCGTGGTTCGCAGACCTGCTGAAGGATTATCAAAAGACGGTTTGCGTCGTGAGGCTCACTAACGCGCGCGTACAAGCGTTGGGAAGCTACCAGAAGTCGAATAGCGTTGCGCCTGCTGCTAACCTCGCTCCCGCGGCGAGCTCCGACGGGGAACTGGTTTACGACGTGCAAAGCAACGAACCGAAGACCAAGGGAAAGTGGTATTTCGAAGTCAAAGTAGACGGCGCGGCCATTCAAAAGCTGGCGGAAGTCACGCTTTTCATCGGCGTAGAGCAATCTCAGCCCGAGCAAGGCGCGGCCAACGAGAACGGCCAGGCCACTGGCTCGTTTGTGATGATTCGGCGAAACAACAAGACGCCCGATTCTGGCACGCTCGGATTCGCGGTGGATTTGGACAACGGCAAGCTGTACACCAGCCAGGACGGCACTTGGGAAGGTGGCGGTCCGGGCACCGCTGGAGGTTTGGATCTCTTGAAGGGCCGGACCTACAAGGCATATCTAAGCTCAAGCTCCGCGCTTAACCCATTCATGAAGGCGCATGCGTTGGATCTCAATTATGGCGAACGCACTTTCCTGTATCACGTGCCAGACGGGTATAAGCCGCTCGAGGCGCGCTAGACTCGGCGTGAATCGCGCCCGGGTCTGACCTCGGAACGATTCTTTTAAATCGTAGAACGAACAATTGATCGTCTTTCTTGCCCACAAACCTGCACAGGTGTGTCCTCATAGGCCTCAGACGGTTGACCTGCGGGAGTTTGTACCAGGCTGAGGCGCGATTGCAGCAGGTCGCGGTATGATAGCGACGCCCCGCCAGGGGATGAGGACAGAGATGGCAATTCGCACCGTTCTGCAACTTGGGGATCCCGGACTGCGTGAAATTTCAAAGCGCGTGGAAGATCCCAGCGCCCCTGAAATACGCGCGCTCGTTGAAGATCTCGCCGATACGCTCGTTCATTGGAAAAGCACCACCGGCTACGGCCGTGCGATTGCCGCGCCGCAAATTCGGTCAGGCCTGCGTGTGATCTTTCTGCAATTGCCCGGCGCTGAGCCATGGCCGTTCGTGAATCCGCAAATCACTCAACGCAGCGAAGAAAAAATCGTGGTCTGGGATGCTTGCTTAAGCTTTCTCTCCATTTTTATGCAAGTGGAGCGGCACCGGGAGATTGCCGTGCGATATCAGGATTTGCGGGGGGAGTGGCACGAAATCAAGGCGGGCGAAGAACGGAATCTGTCTGAGTTGTTGCAGCACGAGATCGATCATTTGGATGGGATACTGGCCGTCGATCGCATCACGGATATTCGAACGATGTGCACACGCGAGGAATTTGAGAAGAGATACCGTGAGCACAGTCCTTATGCGGCAGCAACTTCGCAGAGCAGATCAGGTTAACAAGGAATTTCTAATGAATTTGATGTCTTACACCACGATGAACAGCCCCATCGGGCCACTGTTGCTTGCCGGCGACGACGGCGGATTGCACCTGGTGCACTTCGCGACTGGGCGGCGTCCCAAGTCTCCGCAACGCGATTGGACTGAGAACAGGGCGCCATTCAAAGAAGTCATTCGCCAACTGGAAGCCTACTTCGAAGGAAAGCTACAAGATTTCGATTTGCCTCTCGTCCTCAACGGCACGGACTTTCAACTTCTTGTCTGGCGCAACCTGCGGAAGATTCCTTATGGAGAAACCGTGACCTATGGGCAATTGGCCCGGCGAATCGGCAGCCCTGATGCTGCCCGCGCGGTTGGCCTTGCGAATGGTTCCAACCCCATACCCATCATTATTCCGTGCCATCGCGTCATCGGCAGCAGCGGAGATTTGACGGGATTTGGCGGCGGCCTTCCGGTCAAGAAAAAGCTGCTCGCCCTAGAGAGCAGACAACTAAGTTTTCTCTCGTAGCTACCTGCTGAACGCTTTTTTCCATTGTACGAACCCAACCATGAGAGACATGTGCGGCGCCGGACTTGAAGATTAGCCCTCGCAGTCAATCACAATGAGGGTCATGTCATCTTCCTGTAAACGCACGGAGCCTTCCGCCGTCCATTTGGAGATTTCGGTGAGAAGCTGATCCGCAAGCGGGCCTGCCGGAAGACGCGGATGGGAATCTAGAACTTCCATGCAACGAGCGATGCCAAACTCTTCGCCAGTGGCGTTCTTGGATTCGGTCAAGCCATCCGTGTAAAGCACGTAGCGATCACCTGGGTGCAACTTCATTTCGATCGAGGAGTAGGCCGCTTCGGGAAACATACCCAGGAAAAGGCCGTTTTGCTCGATGGAGCGGGCCTCGCCGCTCGAACGGTTCGTGAATAAAAGCGGCGGGTGTCCCGCGCCCGCGTAACGGATAGTTTTCGCGTCAAGGTCCGCGTACAAATAAGCTGCGGTGACGAAGTGATCTTCAAACTTTCCGCAGAGGGCCTGGTTCAATCCAGTTAGGACGCGCGCAGGGTCTTGCGCGTGAGCGGACTGACTCGCAAAGGCGACCTTCAGCATGGAAGCGATGAGCGCGGCAGGAACGCCGTGCCCGGTGACGTCGGCGATGAGAATGCCAAGATGATTCCTTTTGAACGTCAGGAAATCATAAAAATCCCCCGCGACAGCGCTCATAGGGAGATAGCGCGCGGCGATCTCGATTCCGGCGAGGCGAGGAACATCCCGGGGAAGAATGGACGTTTGAATTTGCTCCGCAATTGCGAGCTCTTTTTGAATCGCGGAAAGACTCTCCTCCTTAGCGAAAATGCGGTGCGCCACGAGGTAACCCAGGCTGCATACAAAAGCGAGAAATCCGAGCGGTTCAACTTCTCTTCCAGGCAAAAGACGGAGAGCATGAAGATTCGCGTGAATCACGAGAATTCCGAAAATAGTGAGACCCACTCGAACGACGCGGAGTTCGCTGGGGAGACGGCCCGACCCGCGCGGCGCAAACAGGTAAACCGGCAGGAGCAACGAAAAGATTAGAACGAGAATGCTGTTGGCTTCATCGACCGCCCGAGGGGCGTACCCAACAGCCTCGCAAAGAATTGCGAAAATGGAAAATGCCACGTGAACGCCGAGAGTCCATTGGAAGAGAGTCTTCCACCTCTTCTCGACGACCTGAATAAACAAGATTAACGCCGGAAGTAAGATAGTGAACGTAATGACGCGAATCAGGTGATTGGCGATAACTAGCGGGATCGAAAAGATAGAAAGAAGCGCCGACTCTCGCGCCATCATGCGGACCGCGTATAGGGCCACGAAAACGCCGAAGTAGAGTGGTAACTGGCCGGCCGTTCGCCTGCGAAAAGCGAAAAATGCCAGCGCAGCAAGGCCGATGCTCAGCAGGATGAACGCAATGCCCAGGGAAAAAATTGCCCAACGCCACTGAGCGATAGAAAAGTCGCTTGGCGTTGCGAGGTTCACTAGCGAAGCCGGCCGAAGCATGGCAAACCTTATACGCGGTCGGCGGCGCTAAGACAAATGCAGGTCACGCACACGCATTTTGTCGCTGCCGGATTGCGTGATAGAACGGGATGGCGGGACCGAGGAGGCAAGTCGTGAGCCACAAGAAGGTGAAATGGGGCGTGCTGAGCACGGCTGCCATCGGAGTTCGCAAGGTACTTCCTGCGATGCAACTGGGGGAGTGGTGCGAAATCGTGGCCATTGCTTCCCGCGACGGCAAGAAGGCCGAAAGCGTGGCGCGCAAGTTGCACATTCCGAAGGCTTACTGGTCTTATGAAGATCTTCTGGCCGACCCGGAGATTGAGGCGATCTACAATCCATTGCCGAATCATCTGCACGTGCCGTGGTCGATCAAAGCGGCGGAAGCAGGGAAGCACGTGCTGTGCGAAAAGCCCATCGGCCTGAACGTTGCGGAAGCGAAGGCGCTCCTCAATGCGCGTGACCGCGCGGGCGTCAAAATCGGCGAGGCGTTCATGGTGCGAACTCATCCGCAATGGCTGCGCGCGCGGGAGTTGATTCGCTCCGGACGAATCGGCGACTTGCGCTCCATTATCGGAGTCTTCAGCTATTTCAATCGCGACGCCGCCAACATCCGAAATGTGCTGGATTGGGGCGGTGGCGGCATGTATGACATCGGCTGCTATCCCATCACCACGTCGCGGTTCATCTATGGCGAAGAGCCGTTGCGAGTGATTGGGCTGGTTGAAAGAGACCCGGAATTTCAAACCGATAGGCTAGCCTCCGTGATGCTTGATTTCCCTTCCGGGCAAGCTGTGTTTACGTGCAGCACGCAACTCGTTCCGTACCAGCGCATGCAGTTGCTCGGCACAAAAGGGCGCATCGAAATCGAAATACCCTTTAACGCGCCGAACGACCGGCCCTGCCGAATTTTTGTGGACGACGGGCGCGACGTTTTCGGCGGCGGCGTGACCACGGAAACTTTCCCCAGGTGCGATCAATACACCATTCAGGGAGATGTGTTCTCGCGGGCGGTGCGTGGAGACGGCGACGTTCCAGTCTCGATCGAGGACGCCATCGGAAACATGGCCGTCATAGAAGCGGTTTTCCGTTCCGCTGAAACCGGAAGATGGGAGAGGCCCTAGCTCGCTCGCCGTATCGTCAGTCTACTCAGTCATCCAAAGCCGCGACAAAACCTTTTCCCTGCCATTGGACCGGCTCAACAACGCCGACAACAAAGGCCCACGAAATGGCCCCTGCCAGCAACACTCCGGCGGTAACAGCAAACGCCCAAAAGAAATGTCCGGTGCGTTGCACTACAAAACCGGTGAGCGCTGGAGACACAATCCCAGCGAAATTGCCCACGAAATTTTGCAGCCCCGTCCACTTGCCCGCCGCCAGAGGCCCCGCAATCGTCTGCGTAATCGCCCAAAGATTGGAAGTGCAAAGCCCCGCCCCGGCACAAGTAACAAAAAGAAAAAGCGCTGCGAGCCGCCAATCGGAAGTGAACGCAACCACTGCGAGGCACGAACAGGAGCTAATCGCCAGCCCAGTCGCAGTGAAAGTCTTCCGCACTCGAGTTGGGCTGCCTCCTCCCGCGATCCACAGATCCGAGACCCACCCCGAGATCAGCGCCGACACCGCAAGAATGCCGTACGCCGCCCCTCCAATGGTGCCCATCTTTTGCATCGAAAAATGACGCTCGTTGACGAGAAAAGACGGCAGCCAAGTAAGCAGGAAATAGGAAAGGTAATTGAAGGCGAAGAGCCCCGCAAACGTGCCCCACGCAGAACGCTGCTTGAGAATCTCCGCGATGCCGGGTGTCTGCGCCGTGGGCGAAACATAAAGCCCCACGCCCTTCGGCATCCACCTCTTCCACGGCGGTAACCACAGAAGGCTAAGAAGTCCTAGCACAATAAAAAACGGCCGCCATCCATGCCGCGCAATGAGCATCGCGCCAAAAAATATCCCGAACGCGGGCCCGCCCGCGATACCCGCGGAGATGAAGGAATTGGCGCGGCCCCGCAGCGCCTCCGGGAAATGTTTGGCAAGTATTTTGCAATACGAAGGGAAGGCCACGGACTCGCCCGCCCCGAGGATTAGCCGCATGATCAGCAGCATTGCAAAGCCGTGAACGAAACCGGTGGTAGCAGTGGCAATGGTCCAAACGAAAAACCCGCTAGCCAGAACCCAGTTCACGTTGAAGCGGTCGACAAGCCACCCGGAAACAATTTGAAAACTAGTGTAGGTCCAGAAAAAGGACGAGAGGAGAATGCCCAATTGCCACGGAGAAAGCTGAAGTTCGACTCTAAGCACAGGGACGGCGAGAGAAAGACTTCCCCGGTCGATGTAGTTAATGAAGGTCGAGATTGCCAGCAGCGCGGCCACGGGCGAAAGATTTCTCGAAAAGCTACCCTCGTTCGGTTCATAGCTGGGTGCAGTTGGTGAAGCCGCCATCAGTCAAAGTCTCCGGTCGAGCAAACGAAACTACAAGAAGCGGCAGTTTAGACCGCGGAGGACTGTATCCATTCAAATCGCGCGCGTCTAGCTGGAAAAACGCACGCGCCCCGAAAATGGTGTACTTGAACGAATTGACGCCGGTTCACTTCAACTCTTTTCACCAGCGCGTCGGCAGCTCGCAAGATAAAACAGCAGGGCTAAAACGTTTGCGCCGAGTATCACGCATACCGTTCTTAAGGTGTAAGCAGGCCGGCTGGCGACTTCCACGATAGGGAAAGCCGAGAGAAGTACGAAGAGCAGCGTCACAAGGAACCCTGAAACCGCGGCAACACGGAGCCACCAACGCGGGCGAATACCTGTTCGCTTCCTCGCCAGAACAGGAATCGCGAACAGCGCTAGATAAGCGATACCGTAAAACGTGAATCCCCAGATTTGCAACATCTCGAAGGATTCTTGCGCGCCGACGCTGATCAACACCGCGGTACTCGCGGCCAGCGTGATCCCACCTAAAAACAAAATGGAATTCACCGGAGTGCGGTATCTCGCATGAAGACGTGTGAACCACTCGGGGAGAAGATGGTCCCAGCCGGCGACCATGGGTAGCCGCGTATTGGCCGCGAAGTTGAGGCAGAAAGAAGAAAGATAGTTAGTGAGTAGAAAGAGGATGGCTATGGCCACAAGGAAATGCGCGAAACTGAAACCGCGTAAGCCGTTGCTAAGGGCCTGCGGGATGGGTCCGATGAGGTCGACTTTGTCCGGGGAAACGAAAGCCAGTATGGCGCTGGTGCCGAAAATATAAAGAAATGCGATGAGCGGCGCGGTTAAAAAAATCGCGCGCGTGAGGTGCCGCACGGGATTGCGCGATTCACCGGCAAAAATCGCTGCGTATTCGAATCCGCACAGCGCGCCGAAGGTCATTTTGCTGAAGACGCTGACGCTAAAGAGTGTCAGCGGCGGAGCAACCAGACGCAGCGGACGATATTCAGGAAGCGTGCCGCGCAAAACATGAAGAAACGGCAGAGCAGCAAGCAAGGTGATGGTCAGAACGGTGAATGCGCTCCCCGCGTTGGTGACCCATTTGCCGATGCGAAGACCGAGATGTGCCACGAGCATGAGCGAAGTGATGCTAACCAACGAGGCGGCGAGGACAAGCCACTTGTTGGAGGCGATGGCCGCAGCATCCGCGCCGAACGCATAGGCCAGAAAATTCGTGGTTACCAGGCCAATCGAGGCCACATACAGCACCACGTAAAGCCACAAATTCCAAGCCACAAGAAAACCAATGCCATCTCCAAAGGCCAGACGCGCCCATTCATAGAGGCCGCCTTCGAGCGGCATTAACTGGTTGAGGTGCGTGACGACAAGCGCCTGTGGGATAAAAAACAGAGCGATCGCAAAGAGCCATAAGACCACGTGGGCCGGGCCAGCCTTGACGGCGGTTCCAAAGAAATCCGGAATGACCACGAGGAGGATCGAAGCAAAAACGAGGTCGGCGAAGCCGAGTTCTTTGCGAAGAGAAGCGCTGTGAGCCTGGTTCGGCCCTTCAGCGGCGATTCGTTGGGTGCTGGCGACGGTAGCCAACGCTCGGGTGCGCCTCGTTTGCGCGAAGGATCTGCGCGCCTAAAATTACTGGCAAATTGCAGGCGCTAGTCTGCCCTGAGTTGGGAGTGGAAACAATGCCTTTGGTGAATGGCCGCCCGAGTGGATCTAAAACAAGAAAGCTGGCAATCCGATTAGCGTTCCCGCAAGCCAGCGACGAGAGAAGTGACCACTCGCGCTGGTGCGTAAAACGCGAGAAGCAGCAGGGAAGCGGCACCGTAAATGGCTAGCCTTAGCCTCATGTAGGTAAGAACACTTTGGGGCGCAAAATGTTGCGGTATTCCTACCGCATGGGAATACGGGCAAGACTTATTGCAGAGTCAGATCACCGGCCCCGACGTGTGCATGCAGGTGGTACCTTCCATTCCCTTCTTTGTGGAAAGAGCGGAACAGCCCTCCGTGGGACTCGCCGAACGGGCTAGCTTCAAGGCCCCCGGAATAAACCGACGCATCCACGCGGGAATAATCGCTGGCGTCGCCAACATCGATGATCAGTTCGCCCGCGTGCAGCTCCGCATCCTTGTCACCGGTGACATGATGAAGCTCCAGGTTTCCCGCGGACATGCGAACGTATAGCCCGGTTTTCTTAGGCACCTCGATAGTGACCTCAAGATCGTTCTTAGGACCCCCGCTGACGGTCAGGTCCGCGGAGTTGTTTGATCCTTCAAGCTGAACTCTCATATCGCTGGCTCGATAGGCGTTTCGCCCTGTGATCCGCACAGTGATTCTGTTGTCCACCCCGCCGACGATGCGGAAGTCTCCCGAACGCAGGTACATCCGCAGCTTGCCGCCCGAATTGAAATCCGACGTAAATGGATGATTCTCAATGTCTTTGACGTCGAGTTTGGTTTGAGCCGCCCCTGAAGCGACAGACACTGCCAGCAGGGTCGTCAACAAGAAAGGAGTACGCATCGACACACCTCCAAAGCCTATGGACTAAGTAACGAAGTTCCTGCCTGAAATGTTTCCTTCGGAACTAAATTTATCAGGGTTCCGGCCAATCAGGACTGCCGACTAGGTTTGACGGAAGGAGAAACCATCCATCTGGGCGACTTCGTAGTGCCGCACCCGGCGGTCGTAGTCTGTCAAAAGGGCGGCAGCTTCGCTGCCAACGACGGCCGCCTCGCGATCCGTCCCGGCGAAGGCATCTATAGCCTCAAGAGATTGCCAAACCGTTGTGACGAGAATCTCCACCGAGTCTCCCTGGGTCCGGACCAGCACACTGGAGGACACGTAACCGTTGAAAGTTCGAAGCGACGGCACGACGCTCTGCCAAAAGTGTTCCAGGTATCTAGTGGACTGATCTTTTGTAGCACGAGCGGACCACAGACGAGCGATCATCGAGGGGAAGCTCCTATTGGTTTCCTACGACAACCGTCCACGGCCGAATTTCCCAACGTTTCACCAGTCCGTTGCGGACGTAAGGGTCCTTGCGGACAAATTCTTGCGCTGGCGTATCGTCCCCGCCGCGGAAAACAAGCAGCGCCCCATCCGGCGGCTCAGCCAACGCCCCTGCTAGAACCAGCTCGCCTCGAGAATGAGCTTCGCGGGCTAGACCCAAATGCTCCTCACGGTAGGCTGTTCGGCGCTCCATAAAGTCTGGCACCACTTCACGATAAAAAAGTGCGTAGTAACCCATGCGCATCTCCAATTTCATGATAGCCGATAACGAATTATTCTAGAGCTAGGCAGCAAGAATCTCGCCCATGAAGTCAATTGTGCTTGCGGTGCCCCTGAAGAGGAGTGTGGTGGAAGCGGCTAGCCCCCTGCGATGGATGGGACGAGCAGGACGCGGTCGCCTTCCTTCAAAGTACATCCCTCGCCGCCAAGAAAACGAATGTCCTCTTCATTGAGATAGACGTTGAGGAACTGGCGAATCTGCCCCTGCTCGTCGCGAACGTGACGCGACAGAGCCGGAAACCGCGTGGTCAAGTCATTCAGCGCCTCTGCGATGGTCGCCGCACTACAGTCGATTTTTGGCGTGCCATCCGTAAAGCGGCGGAACGCCGTTGGAATTTCGATGGTAACTGGCATGTCTCCTGCTCTCCTTACTTCGCCGCACTAGCAGCGGCGGTAAATTGGCTGTCGAGGTAAGCCTCGAAAGCATCAAGCCGCGGCGCGATGGCTTCGCTAAGCGGAAATTCCGCGGAAATAGCGTCGGTCGTCTTCAGCCCGTTTCCGGTAATAGAAACAACGGTTGTCTCGTTGGCCCCGATGCGCCCTTGCTGGATGAGCTTTTGCGTAACGCCCGCCGTCACGCCGCCCGCGGTCTCCGTGAAGATGCCCTCCGTTTCCGCAAGCAGCTTGATGGCCTCCACGATTTCGGGATCAGAGATGTCTTCGGCCCACCCGCCGCTCTCACGGATAAGCTTGATCGCAAACGGCCCGTCGGCCGGATTGCCAATGGCCAGGGACCTCGCAATCGTGTTTGGCTTTTGCGGCTCGAAGCGTGCGAGGTTGCGCTTCACCCCATCGGAAATCGGCGAGCACCCGGTAGCCTGAGCGCCAAAGAATTTCACGGGTTTTGCTTCGACCCACCCTAGCGTCACGAGTTCTTTGAAAGCCTTCGCGATTTTTGTGATCAGGGAACCGCCTGCCATCGGAACCACCACATTGTCCGGCAAACGCCAACCGAGCTGCTCCGCGATTTCGTAACCGTGAGTCTTCGAACCTTCCGAGTAATAGGGACGCAAATTCACGTTCACTAAACCCCACTTGAAGCGGTCCGCGATCTGCGCGCACAGTCGATTCACATGATCGTAGTTTCCGTTGATGCGCACAATGCGCGCACCGTATACCGCAGTGTTAAGCACCTTTGCTGGCTCGAGATCGGCGGGAATGAAAACACACGCGTCAAATCCTTGCTGCGCCGCCTGGGCCGCAACGGCATTTGCCAAATTCCCGGTGGATGAGCACCCGACAGTCTCGAATCCAAATCGCCGCGCCGCGACCAATGCCGTTCCGACGACCCGATCCTTAAACGACAGAGAAGGGAAGCACACCGCATCATTCTTAAAATAAAGATGGCTGATTCCCCACTGCGACGCGAGCTTCCGCGAAGCAACCAGCGGCGTCCCGCCGACAGCGCTAGCCGGCGTGAAATCCTCGGAAAGCGGCAACAGTTCCGCATAGCGCCACATATTAAAGGTCCGGCCAGCCAGGTCCCCGCGGCGAACTCTTTTCTTCAGAGAATCGTAGTCGTAGGCCACTTCCAGAGGCGAGAAGCACTCTTCGCAGAAGGACTTCGGGGCATTCCCCCAGGTTTTGCCGCACTCCCGACATCGCAGTTCGTATCGATCGGACATCTCTTCACCTTTCATCTCATCGCGTCATCGCGCGACGACCCTTACGGTCGCAGGCGCACATGCCTCGGCATCAACAAATCGCGTAGGATTCGATTAGGGCAGCAGGGAGGTAAAAACGAAAAACCCTCCGTGCCAAAGTGCTCGGAGGGTCTCAGAAATTCTTCTGGGATACTCTACAGCTCTTTAGCAGTTTTTTACGTGGAGCAAGTTGCCCTAAATCGCCACGTGTCGCCGCAACCGCAGCTCCTCTATTTATCCTAGATACGCAAGCATTTGTCAAGTGCCAGCGTCACAAGGTCGTGGTCAGTTTCAGGTTATCCGACTTGCCGGGCACTGACCGGTGGCCCGTTTTAATTTGGCAAGATCTGACATAGGATTAGTCCGCCGTGTACAAGGTAAAGAGCAAACCCTGGCCAAGAATTACCCACTTCTACCGCTCGTTCGCGGAAATACCTCGGAATATGTGGCTAAAGCCCATGTTGGCATTTGTGGAACAAGTCGGGGCCGCTGATTTTGCGCAAAACCTCTACGGATCCACTTCCCACATTCGATTTCGCATTTCCTATCAGCTTCACTCTGCAAGGGGATCTGCGGTGCTGTGCGGAATGTTGCTCGGCGCGAGTGTTCCGGCGAGTTTCTTCTGCTCCAGCGGTCTCTTCTCCTCTGGTATGTGGACACAGCAGACTGATCCGTCGAAGCCTGTTGTGGTGCAGCCGGGTGCGCCAGGCCAGCCGAGCAGGACCTTGCCGCCCTCAACAAGGGCCACGCTGCCACCGCGGTCGCAGGCGGATGTGGAGTTCATGCAGGGCATGGTCATGCACCATTCGCAAGCGGTGGAGATGACGGCGCTGATTGCGTCGCATACGGACGACAAGGAGTTGCGATTGCTCGGGGCGCGCATCAGCAGCTCGCAGTCGGACGAAATCAGGTTTATGAAGCGGTGGCTGGCGGCTCGGGGAGACCCACTTTCCATCTCAATGCCGGGGATGCCAGAAATGGAACGGCCGGGCCACGCGATGGCTCTGATGCCCGGTATGCTTACGCCGGAGCAGATGGAAGCGCTGCGAAAGGCGAAGGGCGCCGAGTTCGACCGCTTATTTTTGACAGGAATGATTCAGCACCACGGCGGTGCGCTGACCATGGTGAAGGATTTATTCGACACCGCGGGCGCAGGGCAGGATGCCGAGCTTTTCAACTTCGCGACGGATGTGGACAGCGGACAACGGGCCGAGATCAGGATTATGCAAACGATGTTGGAAAAAAAATCGTCAGAGGAGAAACAATGAAACGAGCTCCCAGTCTTGCCCTGTGTGTATTGTGGGCCGCGCTTATTCTCTGTATCGGTGGAAGCCGGATGCAGGCGCAGACGCCTGCAACTGCAACTCCGCCACAGGCACAGGCCGAGAAGCCTGCAGCCCCGCCGCCCGCGCAGGATCCCGATGCGGAAGGGGACGAGAATCCATTTGCTCCACAACCTGCGCCGTCGCTACCGCCCGGGATGACGGGGTCGGATGCGAACGATCCACGAGCCAAGCTGAAGCCGGGGTTGTATGACGCGGGCGAAGCGTCGATGGGCATCAAGCATCTCTCGCTGCTCAAGAAGCCTGACGCGTTTCAACTGGGCTCTACTGATCCCGATGATCCGAAGGTGCAAAAAGTTTTTGGCCAGCTCGGCGTGGGCAACGCCTCGAAAATCCCTAAGCCGATGCAGTTGGTAATCGCACAACTTGCCTTCTCGAACTCGGACTTGGCGTTCCAGGGTGACCACCTGTTTCAGGGGAATTTTTATGGGGTGAATATTTTTGACATCTCGAATCCTGCGAACGCCACGCTGCTGACTTCCCTTGTGTGCCCGGGCGGGCAGGGTGACGTGTCGGCATATAAAAATCTGCTGTTCATGTCGGTGGAGATGCCGAATGGACGGCTGGATTGCAGCGCGCAGGGGTTTCCGCCGGAGCCTCCACCGCCCGCAGGGGCTGAAAAAGAAAAAAAGCGTCGCCCGCCGGCCGCGCAAAAGGATCGTTTCCGCGGCGTGAGGATCTTCGACATTTCTGACATCAAGAATCCGAAGCAAGTCGCCGCGGTGCAGACGTGCCGCGGATCACATACGCATACTCTGGTGGTCGATCCGAACGATAAGGAGAACGTTTATATCTACGTGTCGGGGACATCGTTTGTGCGTCAAACGGAAGAACTGTCCGGGTGTTCTGGTGAAGAGCCGGACAAAGACCCGAATACGGCACTATTTCGTATTGACGTGATCAAGGTTCCGGCGGCTGCGCCGCAAGACGCCAAGGTGGTCTCCAGCCCCCGCGTATTCATCGACCCGCGGACGGGCGCGCTGAACGGCCTGAACAACGGTGGCACTCACGGCAAGAAGGGCAGTGAGAAGCCGGCGGACACCAACCAATGCCACGACATCACGGCGTACTCGGCGATTGGGTTGGCGGCAGGCGCGTGCTCCGGGAATGGAATTGTCCTCGACATCAAGGACCCGGTACATCCAAAGCGTGTGGATGCGGTGAACGATCCGAACTACTCGTACTGGCACTCGGCTTCATTCTCGAACGATGGGACCAAGGTCGTGTTTACCGACGAATGGGGCGGGGGCCTGGGGGCGCGGTGCCGTGTGAACGACCCGAACAAGTGGGGTGCGGATGCGATCTTCCGACTGAAGGACGACAAGCTGAGTTTCGCGAGCTATTACAAATTGCCGGCGGCGCAGGGTGACACGGAGAACTGTGTGGCGCATAACGGCTCGCTGATTCCGGTCCCTGGCCGCGACATCGAAGTGCAGGCCTGGTATCAAGGCGGCATCTCCATCGTGGACTTCACTGACCCATCGCAACCATTCGAGATTGCCTACTTCGACCGCGGGCCGATTGATCCGAACATCCTGGTGCTGGGCGGCGACTGGTCAGCGTATTGGTACAACGGCTACATTTACGGGTCGGAGATTGCGCGCGGCCTGGATGTCTTTGAACTGACACCGACCAAGTTTCTGACGCAGAACGAAATCGACGCGGCGAAGACGGTTCGGGTGCCTGAGCTGAATGTGCAGAACCAGCAAAAAATCGTGTGGCCTGCACAGTTGGTCGTGGCGAAGGCGTACGTGGACCAGTTGTCGCGGTCGCAGGCTTTGCCGTCGGACCGAATCGCCGCTCTGCAGAAGGCGATCCAAAGCGCAGAGAGCTCGCACATGAGCAAGAGCAAGCTTGCGAAGTTGAAGCGCATGGCACCGTCGTTGGAAAAAAGCGCCGCCATGGCGAAAAGTCCGGCTGACTCGACACGCTTGCATGCTTTGGCAGATATCCTGAAGCATCCGTTAACGTAATGACATCGCGAAGCCGACGGCTTTCCGTTTCGGCCGTAGAGCTAAGATCGGCGTGTCGAGGCTTGAACTAATGCTCCTGCGCCCAAGACCTGGGGCCGTCCGCGACCGCGTAACTCTTGATTATCGCCGTAATCGGAAACTGATCCGCTACTCATTCCTGTGTTGGCATAGGCAAGAGTGCCTGTGCTACTCTGCGCGTCGCTCCAGCCTCAGGACTTAGATAACGAAAAGATGGAGACGGACAGAGACGCATCATCTCTCAAGCCGCAGGCCCTCAGCGCCGCGGCCGATTTTCTGCGGCGCTACTGGCTGCAGGCCCTGGCGATTTCCGCGGGCCTGCTGATCCCTTGCTTTTGGCATCGCCGCATTGAAGCGGGCGACCTCGGCAGCCACGTCTACAACGCTTGGCTTGCGCAATTGATTGAGCGCGGACAAGCTCCCGGCGTGTACCTCGCCAGGCAGTGGAACAATGTCCTATTCGATTTTCTCCTGCTAAGACTTGGGAACGTGTTCGGATTGGCGGCAGCGCAGAAAATCTTGGTGCCGCTTTGCGT
>Ga0209736_1000089_pt1 | contig 28696 bp, 24 predicted proteins | sample BlaSpr_A8_Ref_M3_FD_187992 | JGI IMG/M metagenome (GOLD analysis project Ga0209736, IMG submission 187992) | Forest soil microbial communities from Thunder Bay, Ontario, Canada - Black Spruce, Ontario site 2_A8_Ref_M3 (SPAdes) (version 2) | ecosystem: Environmental > Terrestrial > Soil > Boreal...
CGGGTTTCTCGGTGAAGCGGCGCACGGCATAAACGGGAAAACCCCTGGAATCGAGGGCATCGCCCATACGCTCGATGTAGCCGAAACCGGTTTCCGGTCGGGTAGGCGGAATGCCGAGGACGACCATGCGGCCCTTGCGGCGAGCGACTTCGAGGGCGGCGCGCACGATGATGCGGTAACGCTCGGGATTGGCAATGTAATGATCGGCGGGGAGAACGGCAAGCAGAGCATCGCCACGGGCTGCATGACGCACGTGCAGCGCGGCTAGAGCGATCGCGGCGGCGGTGTTGCGGCCGACGGGTTCGGTGATGACGCGTTTACGAGCGGCGGGCGGCAACTGCTTCTTGAGCTCGGATGCTTGCTCGCTGTTGGTGACCGTCCAGATGCGATCCGGAGGAATCAACGGTCGCAGGCGCGCGACGGTTTGCTCCAACATAGTTTGCTTGCCGATGATATTCAGCAATTGCTTGGGTGTGCGTGTGCGGCTGCGCGGCCAAAAACGAGTGCCGCGGCCGCCGGCCAGGATTACCGCGTGCACGGTGAGGGATTCCGTGGGCATCTAGCGACATCTTACGGAAACAAGGAGAAGAGAGGAGAAAAAATTTAACACAGAGTTCGCAGAGGCGGAGGCACAGAGGGCGCAGAGAAGCGTCAAGAGAGCGTGCGGAAAGGCACGCCCGGCCTCTACATTCGGAGGGCAGCGGCCTGCAGCCGCTAAGGCTGTGAAAGGGATCACGAAAAGACGGTTTGGGCGAGCCAGGTTTCGGGGATAGCGGCTTGACGCAGTTCTGTGCGAAGGCGCGTGAGATCCGGGATGTAGGTACGAATCAGGGAAGTGCTTTGCTCTGGCTGCAAAGAAAATTTTCCGAGGGCCGCGGGGATGAACCAGCATTGGCCGCGTTGATAGGCCAGTGGTGATCCTTGCCAGTGAATGTGGCCGCTTCCGTTGAGGATAACGAAGAGCTCGAAGCGATCGCGCAAGGATTCGGCGTGAACCGAAGCGCGGAATTCCCAGCGCTCGGTGGCGAAGTAGGAACACGCGGCGAGCAACGTCCTGTGGACACGCTCGCCGGGTAGGTGAAGCGCTGCCAACTTGGCGGGAGGCGGGGCATCGAAGTTCATTACTTCGATGGCCTTTTCGATGTGTAGCTCACGAGGCCGGCCATGGCCATCTACACGGCCGTAATCGTAAACGCGATACGTTAAGTCCGAATATTCCTGCACTTCGCACAAGATCATACGAGGGCCGATCGTGTGGGGCGTACCTGCGGGTACAAAGAAAGTGTCACCGGCGTTTACAGAATGCGATAGGAAGATTTCTTCAAGCTTGTTGTCCTTCAAGGCGTCAAGGAACTTCTGCTTGTCGGTCCCGGGCTTTAGACCGAGCAATAGGCTGGCACCTGGCTCCGAGGAAACGGCGTGCCACATTTCGGTTTTGCCGCGGCCTCCGGCGGCTTGTTCGTGGGCGGCGGCGTAGGTGTCGTCGGGGTGGACTTGAATGGAGAGCTTGTCGTTCGGGAAGATGAATTTTACGAGGAGTGGAAAGTCGGAAATAGCGGCGAGTTGCGAGCCGCGCCAGTCGGGGGGCATTTGTTGCCAGGCTTCGCGGAGAGTTTTTCCTGCGAAGGTGCCGGTGGCGGTGCGGCAGTCCAGGCCGGTTAGCCAGGCTTCGCCGATTGGGGAGTAGAGATTTGTTTGGTTGGGGAAGAGGGGGGCTAGGGAATGGGCGCCCCAGATTCTTTCGGAGAAGATGGGGTCGATGCGGAAGGGTTCGGGTTTCATGGTTGGGTCGCGGACAGGACTCGCTCATTCACTTTAGCAAGATCAAGTGGCGGGTGGTTATTTTTGCGGTGCCGGCGGACGGAAAAGCGGCGTCGGGCCGCCGCACTCCAAATTAAGCGGCGGCTTCGGCGCGGCTGAAGAAGCGGCTTAGGCGGCGGAGGCCCTCGTCGATGCGTTCGATGGAAGTGGCGTAGGAGAGGCGGAGATAGCCGGGAGCGCCGAAGGCTTCGCCGGCTACCAGCGCGACGTGTGCCTTCTCGAGAAGTAGGGTGGCGAGTTCTGCGCCGTCTTTCGCCAGCGCATCTGGGCCGGTGCCTAGGCGGGCGGAGATATTTGGGAAGGCGTAGAACGCGCCGCCGGGGTCGCCGCAGGTGATTCCGGGGATGGCGTTGAGTCCATCGACGATGTGGCGGCGGCGCTTGGCGTATTCCGCGAGCATTACGGGGATGCTATCCATGGGGCCGGTCATCGCGGCGAGCGCGGCGTATTGCGCAATGGACGTGGGGTTCGAGGTGGACTGGCTTTGCAGCTTGATGGTGGCGGTGATGATTTCGGCGGGAGCGAGGGTGTAGCCGAGACGCCAGCCGGTCATGGCGAACGTTTTGGACATAGAGCCGATGATGATGACGTTGCTCTTCGAACCGGGCAGGCTCGCGACTGAGAATGGCTTGTGCGGGGCGTAGGTGAAGTGCGAGTAGCACTCGTCGCCCATCAGCCAGATGTTGTGTTTTTTGCAGAGCGCGAGAAGTTTTTCGCACTCGTCAGGCGGCGTGACGCCACCGGTGGGATTGCTGGGTGAATCGAGGATGATGAGTTTTGTCTTCGAAGTGATGGCTTTTTCAACGGCCGAGGCGCGCACCGCGAAACCGTCTTCCGCTAGCGTTTCGACGTAGACCGGTGTGGCGCCGGTGTACTTCACAATGTCCGGATAGCTGACCCAATAGGGAGCGGGGATGATGACTTCGTCGCCGGCCTGCACGAGGACGCTCATGACGTTAAAGATGGAGTGCTTGCCGCCGACGTTGGTGACGCATTCCTTGGCTTCGTAGCCGGAGTGCAGTTCGCGTTTGTGCCAGGCGCAGATGGCGTCGCGAAGAGGCATGACGCCGGGCGTGGGCGTGTATTTGGTCTTGTTTTCGTTGATGGCTTTGATGGCGGCTTGCTTGATGTGATCCGGAGTAGGGAAGTCCGGTTCGCCCGGGCCGAAGTCGGCGATGTCCACGCCTTTGGCTTTGAGTTGATCCGCGGCGGCGATGACGGCGGCGGTGGGCGAGATTTGGATGCGGTTGATGCGGTCGGTGAGTTGCACGTGGGCTCTTCCTTGTGGCTGCAGGATTGCAGCGTACGTTCTCGCTAAATTTTACGGGTGAAAACGCAAAGTTGAAAGTTGAAAGTTCAGGAGTTCAAAACGCGAATTTGCGATGAGGATCGCTTTTGTCTCTTCCTTATTCTGGCGCAGCATGCTGCGCCACTACAAAGAGAGGGTCGCGTCTCGCTAGGCGACGGTTTGTTAGGTGACTTTTGCGCGGAGGCGCTGCTCGACGATGTCGGGGACGAAGCCTTTGAGCGGGCCGCCGAATTGCGCGATTTCGCGGACGAGCTTGGCGCTGAGGTAGCTGTACGGTTCGCCGGGTAGCATGAAAACGGTTTCGAGGCGCGGCTCGAGTTTGCGATTCATGAGCGCCATCTGCAATTCGTATTCGTAGTCCGAGACGGCGCGGATGCCGCGGAGGATTACGCCGGCGCCGCGTTTGCGCGCGTAATCAACGAGCAAGCCGTCGAAGACATCGACTTCGACGCCGGACCATTGCTTGGTGACTTCGCGGAGCATCTCGACACGCTCGGGAACGGAGAACAGCGGCGCCTTCTCGGCGTTGCGCAGGACGGCGACGATGAGCAAGTCAAACATTTTCTCGCCGCGCTCGATCAAGTCGAGGTGGCCGTTGGTGACGGGATCGAACGAGCCGGGGTAGATGGCGATCGACGTTTTCATGAGCGAGACAAGAATGCCTCATTTTGGCTCTGGCGGGAAGCACGGGGGCCGCTGCCCGGGGCCAAAATGGAGCGGAAGCCTGCGGGGAGGGCGAATCCGTTTGGCGGAGCGGGCGGGATGTGCCACTATGCGTGGGCCGCGGTGCTATGTAGCACCCGGACCGGCGAGAAGTTTGAGGAGGAATGGGACCTTGGGGAAAATGGTGCGTTTGGGCTGGAGGAAGAGGCTCGGCATGGTGCTGGTGGCGAGTGCGTTGTGGACGCAGGCGGGAGCGGCGCAGCAAGTGAGCGCGCCAAGCCTGATGCCTCTGCCGTCGCGCCTGCAGGTTGATGCCGGGAGTCTGATGATCGACGCGAACTTTTCCGTGGCGCTGACCGGGCACTCTGAAGCGCGGCTCGACCGGGCGATGGAGCGCTTCTACCGGCAGCTTTCGCGGCAGACCGGAATCGCGCTAGCGAGACGAAATGCGGACGCGAGCAAAGCGACGCTGCTGATTCGAACGGATCACGCGAGCAAGCCGGTGCAGGAGCTCGGCGAAGACGAATCGTACTCGCTGGAAGTGACCGCGACGGGCGCGAAACTGACGGCCGCGACGCCGCTCGGGACAATGCATGGATTGCAGACATTTTTGCAACTGGTCGACGTTTCGCCAATAGGATTTGCGGCGCCCGCCGTGACTATTCAAGACCAGCCGCGATTTCCCTGGCGCGGGTTGATGATCGATTGCGCTCGGCACTTCATGCCCATGGAGGTGCTGAAGCGCAATCTGGACGGCATGGAAGCGGTGAAGATGAACGTCTTCCACTGGCATCTTTCGGAGAACCAGGGATTTCGCGCGGAGAGCCGGAAATTTCCGAAGCTACATGGGCAAGGTTCGGACGGTTTGTATTACACGCAGGAAGAAATGCGCGAGCTGATCGAATACGCGCGCGCTCGCGGCATTCGCGTGGTGCCGGAATTCGATATTCCGGGACACAGCACGGCGTGGTTTGTGGGGCATCCGGAGCTGGCGAGCGGTGCAGGGCCGTACGAGGTCGAGCGGCGCTGGGGAGTTTTCGATCCGGCGATGGATCCGACGAACGAGAAAGTTTACAAAGTGCTCGACGACTTGATTGGCGAGATGGCGAAGATTTTTCCAGATCGCTTCTTTCATATCGGCGGCGATGAAGTAGACGGAAAACAGTGGGACGCGAATGCGAAGATTCAAGCGTTCAAGAAAGAGCACGGGCTGAAGAACAATGAAGCGCTGCAGGCGTACTTCAGCGTGCGGGTGCAGAAGCTGGTGACCAGGCATGGGAAGACGGTAGTGGGCTGGGACGAAGTGCTGGTTGAGGGAGTGCCGAAAGATATCGTGATTCAATCGTGGCGCGGGCAATCGTCGCTCGCGAAAGCGGCGAAGGGGGGGTACCGCGGGCTGCTTTCGAATGGCTATTACCTGGATCTCGGCTGGTCCGCGGCTCGGCACTATGCCGGCGATCCGCTGAGCGGCGATGCTGCGAATCTTTCAGCGGAGGAGAAACAGCGCGTTCTGGGCGGGGAATCGTGTATGTGGTCGGAATATGTAAACGCCGAGAATGTGGACTCGCGGATTTGGCCGCGCAATGCGGCGATTGCGGAGCGTTTGTGGTCTCCGCAGAGCTTTACGGACGTTGCGTCGATGTATGCGCGTATGGAGGCGGAGAGCCAGCGCCTGGAATGGCTGGGTCTGACGCATCGCAGCTACTACCGCTTGATGCTGCAAAGAATTGCGGGAGCCAACGCGACGCCGGAAGAATTTGTGACGCTTAAGAATTTGGCGGACGTGGTCGAGCCGGTGAAAGATTATGCACGGCAGAAAACTACGCCGGTTGAAGCAACCAGTGCTACGCCGCTATACCGATTGGTGGACGCCGTCAATCTCGAGAGCGACCGCGGGCGGCGATTCAACGAGCTGGCGGACAAATATCTTGCTTCACGTTGCCGGCAGGATTTGCCTTCTGACGAATTAGAAAAAATGATTGAACAACTACGATCGGAGCTGACCATCTGGCAAGGGAACGACTCGCGGCTGCACTCAACGTCGTTTCTCGTGGCGGAGGTTGCCGTGCCGTCGAAAGGGCTTTCGGCGATTGGCGGTGCTGGCTTGGGCGCACTCGAAGCTTTGCTGAAAGCCGAAAAGATGTCCGACGCGGCGGCTAAACAGCAACTTGGGCTGATCGATTCCGCGCTCGCGGACGCGTTCAGCAAGCAGCTGATCCTGATTCCGGCTGCCGGTGTGAAGAAGCTGGTCGAGGCAGCCGCGTCCAACGCGGGCTGCGCGACGCCTACGCCCTCTTCCAACTAAGCATAGGTTACTGTGCAGCGTTCGGGCTGTGGCAGGTGCCGGAGCCGGAGTCACGGAAGGTGCCGCCGGCGGCGGGAAGGAATTCCCAGGTGTATTTTGCGGGGGCGAGGGTCAGCTTCAGAACTCCGTAGGTAGACCAATCGCGAACCTCACTGTTGGCTTGCGCGAAACCGAGCAGGTTGTGGCTGCGGCCGCCGGTGCCGACCACGATTTCGCGGATGCCCTTCTCGGGATCGGGGCGGCCGTCGGGGTCTTGCGGGGCGAAGCGTTCGTAAGAATGTTCGTGGCCGGCGAGGATCAGGTCGGCGTGCGCCGCGTAAAGATCCTGCCAGAGCGCTTTCAGCTCGGGATGAACGGCATGGCTTTTGAAAATGCCGCTGCTGAAGAGCGCGTGGTGGCCGTAGGCGAGAAGGCAACCGTTCGGATGCGCTGCCAAGTCCTCCCGAAGCCAGGTTTCTTGCGCCGAGCCAGGCGCGCAGCCGCCCACGCCTTCCGCGAGGCAATTCGTGTTCAGCACAACGATGTGCCAGGCGCCAAGGTCGTAGCTGTAGTAGCCCTTGCCGGCGGGACCGGCTGGCGCTCCCCAATACCGAAAGTAGGCCGTAGCCGGGCCCGGCAAGCCATACTCGTGATTGCCCAAAGCGGGGCGGGTGCGGTTTTTGAAGCGCCCCCAGGTGGGACCGTAGCAATTCTGAAAGTCGGCGGAACTGCCACTTTCGTAGGCTAGGTCGCCCGCGGCAAAGACGGTGCCAGGGATCTGATCAAGGAGCGCTGCGGTGGCGCGGGCGCCTTCGGGATTTTTGCAGCTGGAAATATCACCAGCTCCGACCAGCACCACGGTCTCCGGGGGCTTTGCGGGGCTCAGTTCGGGCTTGGCGGAGTGACGGGATCGGCGCGGGTGGGCGGGCGCCGAATCTTGAGCCGCGGCACCCTGGGAACAAGCCGCGAGCAAGAGGGTCAGTAGAGCGCTGGTCTTTCTGCAGGAGCGAATCACGATGAGTCAATGTCCGTGGATGGCGGAATCAAATCGCGCGATAGCGTAACACGCCCTGGACGGTTCCATGGAAAACACCTTTCGTCTCCCGAAAACGACCATTTACTGCAACCAGCGACCATTGTCGGGAATCTATTAGCAATGGGACCGAAACAGTCGCAATATAACGTGAAGGAAATAGGGCACTTGGGGGAGCAGGGAAGCGCAAGGAAGTTGACTTTTCACCTTTGAGAGACTAAGATTCAATTGCGACTGAATCAGTCGCATATCGGTTGCACTGCCTGTATTGGGCGGCTGGGGACAAGAGTCGACTACGAAGATGTTCAAGCTTTCTAAGAAAGCCGATTACGGCTTGATTGCAGTGAAGCATTTGGCAGCGCACCGCAGGGATCACGCGTGCAGCGCCAACGAAATTGCCGAAGAGTACGGGATTTCGGTGACGCTGATGGCCAAGGTGCTGCAAAAGCTGGCACGGCAGGGCATGGTGGCAGCAAAGCACGGGTCGAGCGGCGGGTACCAGTTGGCGAAGGAGCCGGGGCAAATCAGCGCGCTGGACGTGATTACGGCGATTGACGGGCCGGTGCTGATTACTTCTTGCGTGACCAGCCACGGGAACTGCGACGCCACGGAAAAGTGCTCGGTACGGGAACCGCTGCGGCGAGTGAACGAGAGCATTTTGCAGGTGCTGGGCACGGTAACGATTTCTCAGATGAGCGAAGAACCGCACGAGCGGGCGCTCGTTGAAATACAGGCTTAGGGAGACAGAAATGGCTGTAAAACTGCCGATTTACATGGACAATCACGCGACCACGCCGGTGGACCCGCGCGTCCTGGAAGCGATGCTGCCGTATTTCGGCGAGAAATTCGGTAACGCCGCAAGCCGCAACCATTCGTTTGGCTGGGCCGGCGAAGAAGCGGTGGAAACGGCGCGCCAGCAAGTGGCTTCGCTGATCAATGCCACGCCGAAAGAGATTATTTTCACCAGCGGCGCGACGGAATCCGACAACCTGATGATCAAGGGCGTCGCGGAGATGTTCCGCGAAAAGGGCAATCACATCATCACGCAATCCATCGAGCACAAAGCGGTGCTCGATACCTGCAAGCGGCTTGAGAAGGAAGGATTCGAGGTCACCTATCTGCCGGTGCAGCGCGACGGGCGCGTGAATCTGGATGAGCTGAAAGCAGCCATTAGGCCCACCACGATTTTGATCACGATCATGTACGCCAACAACGAAGTGGGCGTAATCAATCCGATCGCGGAAATCGGCAAGATTGCCAAGGAGCGGGGAATTTTCTTCGCGGTGGACGGCGTACAAGCCGTCGGCAAGATTCCGGTGGATGTGCAAAAGGACAACATCGACTTGCTGGCCATCAGCGGGCACAAGATTTATGGGCCGAAGGGCGTGGGCGCGCTGTATGTGCGCCGGCGCAATCCGCGCGTACAGCTTTCCGCCATTATCGACGGCGGCGGGCACGAGCGCGGCATGCGCTCCGGCACGCTGAACGTTCCCGGCATCGTGGGACTCGGCAAAGCCTGCGAAGTAGCGCAGCAGGAAATGCCTACCGAATCGAAGCGCATGCTGGCACTGCGTGAGCGGCTCCAGAAGGGCCTGGAAGCGAAGCTGGACGAGGTGTTCATCAACGGCTCGATGGAGTACCGGCTGCCGAACAACCTCAATATGAGCTTCGCCTACGTGGAAGGTGAGTCCCTTCTAATGGGCATCAATGACATTGCGGTTTCCAGCGGCTCGGCGTGCACGTCTGCAACCCTCGAGCCCAGTTATGTACTCAAAGCATTAGGCGTGGGCGAAGACCTGGCCCATACCTCGATCCGCTTCGGCCTCGGCCGGTTCAATACGCCGGAGGAAGTCGACTACGTGATTGACAAGATGGTGCAGGTGGTCACGAAACTGCGCGAGTTGTCGCCGTTGTACGAGATGGCCAAGGAAGGCATCGACATCTCCAAGGTCAAGTGGCAGACGGCATAAAGCTTAAAAAAAACAGCCCAGAAAGAAAGGGAAAGTAGACATGGCAAGCAGCACAACAACCAATGAAGGAACTATTCAGATTCACCGCTCGATTGGCGGGACCGGCGCGGCGTTCCGCGTGGCATTCGTGCCTTACGCGGACGGCGATGACACCAAGCCCGCAGGGCAGCGCTCGTTTCATCATCTTCAGGAAGTACGCTCGTTTCTGAAGCTGCTGGGGCTAGGCGCGGATTTCATTAAGGATGCGTTGCGGCAGCTGACCGCGGGGCGCTCGGCTTGGGTGCCGAACGTTTCGATTTCGGAGAAAGCGATGCGCAGCGCGGGCTTCGTGAACATGGAGAATCTGGCGAGAAGCAACAGCTAGCTGCGGCAACGAGCGAGCTTGGAAGTAAACGGCTTGAAGTAAATAGCTTAAGGAGCACGACGATGGCATATAGCGACAAGGTCGTAGATCACTACAACAATCCGCGCAACGTGGGAAGCTTGTCCAAGGAAGATCCTAACGTCGGCACCGGCCTCGTGGGCGCGCCGGAATGCGGCGACGTCATGAAGCTGCAGATGAAGATCAATCCCGAAACGCAAGTGATCGAAGAGGCCAAATTCAAGACCTTCGGCTGCGGCTCGGCGATTGCCAGTTCATCGCTGGCGACGGAGTGGGTAAAAGGCAAGACCGTATCCGAAGCGCTGTCGATCAAGAACACCGACATCGTCCGCGAACTTTCGCTGCCTCCGGTCAAGATTCACTGTTCCGTGCTCGCGGAAGACGCCATCAAGGCGGCTATCGGCGACTGGAAGAAGAAGCATGGAGTGGAAGTGCCGGTAGCGGAGAAGGCTGCGCACTAAGGCTTTAGTCCATGGCAACAGTCACCACAGGTCCGAGTATCGCGACGATTCATCTGACCGAGCGCGCGGCGAAGAAGATTCGCTCGCTGCTCGAAAAGGATGGCGTGTCGTCGGAAGTCGGCGGGCTGCGCGTCGGCGTGCAGGGCGGCGGCTGCTCCGGATTGTCGTACGCCATGCGCCTCGATACCCAGGCGCGGGACCGCGACAAAGTGTTCGAGGAATTTGGCGCGCGCCTCTTTGTCGACCCGAAGAGCTTGCTGTATCTGAACGGGACGATTTTGGAGTACGAAGAGACGCTGATGCGCCAGGGTTTCGTGTTCCAGAATCCGAATTCAACACGCAGTTGCGGTTGCGGCAGCTCGTTCACGGCGTAAGGATATTTCACGCGGTGTGATGGACAAGTGGTTGGCAGCCGCATCCGCCAGCCACTTTTTTTGTGCTCCGGAATGACGGAGACGATTGAATCGTGGACAAAATCATATGAGCACTCCATCGGCTGCACCCCATCCTCCGCTGATTTGCACGAACTGCCATGAGCGCGCGACGGGAACGCACATTTGCTCGAGCTGCGGCAAGCTGTTGCAGTTGCCGCAGGGAACGGATTACTTCGCCCTTTTCGAGATGCCGCGCAAGCTGTGGATCGAGATGAACGTTTTGGAGCAGAGGTTTTTGCAGTTGAGCTGGAAACTGCATCCCGATAATTTCGTGAATGCGAGCGAGGAAGAGCGGGCGCTATCGCTGAAGCGCAGCTCGGAACTCAACGATGCCTATCGCACGCTGCGCGATCCGATCGGACGCGTCGAGTATTTGCTGGCGATCGAAGGCGAACGCCAGGAAGGCGAGAAGAAACAGCAAGCGCCGCCGGAGCTGCTGGAAGAAGTTTTCGAGTTGAACGAATCGCTCGACGAATGGCGCGAAGCGAGATCCGCCGGCGTTGACGTCGCGGCATTGAAGGCGCGGCTGGAGTCAACGGAAGAGAATTTTGGCGGGAAACTGAGCGCAGTCGATCGCCAGTTGCAACGAATCGCGCAAGAGTGGGACGCAGCGATCGACGCAAATGCTGCCGCGCCTATGCGCAAGACGCTGATGGCGCGAATGAATGAATGTCTCAACCGGCGTTCGTACATCCGGAATCTGGTTGCGGGCGTGGCGAAAGAATTGGGAGAGATTTGATCTAGCATGGGGCGCATAGTCGGAATCGATCTTGGGACAACGAACAGCCTCGTGGCGTACACGGCGGCAGATGGCACGCCGAAGTGCATTCCTGGCCCGGCGGGCTCGACGCTGTGTCCGTCAGTCGTCAGCCTGGATGCGGATGGAAGCATCGTCGTCGGCGAGCCCGCGCTGCGTCGGCTGCTCACGCAGCCGGAGCGCACCATTTATTCGGTGAAGCGTTTGATGGGCCGCGGCCCGGCCGATATAAAGGACGAACTGAAACTCTTTCCCTTCCGGATTGAGCCGGAGAGCAAGAACGTCATTCGCGTGAGGCTGGGCGACAAAGTATTTACGCCGCCGCAGATTTCGGCATTCATCTTGCGCGAGTTGCGAAACTGGGCGGAAGCGTTTTTCGGCGAGCCGGTAGACCGCGCGGTGATTACCGTGCCCGCCTATTTCAACGACGCGCAACGTCAGGCTACGAAAGATGCGGGCAAGATCGCAGGCTTGGATGTGCTGCGGCTGGTGAATGAACCGACAGCCGCGGCGCTCGCCTACGGTCTGCACGAGAAGCAGCGCGGACACGTCGCAGTCTACGACCTCGGCGGAGGCACGTTCGATATTTCGGTGCTGCGGCTGATTTCCACGAGCGACGGGGACATTTATCAAGTTCTTTCTACGAATGGAGACACGCATCTCGGCGGCGACGACATCGACAACATTTTTCAGGCTGCGATGAGCCGAGAGATTCTGAAACATCATGGTATAGACGTTGCTAAGCATCCCGGTCTCGTGCAGGAGCTAAGGAAGATCCTCATTGATCTGAAACACCAGCTTTCGGATAGCGACTCCGCGCCACTTCGTGTTCCGTTTGGGGACGGTACCACCTTTAAGAAAACGATCTCGCGAGAAGATTTTGAAGAACTCGTTCGCGCCATCGTCGATCGCACGATGGGGCCCGTGAAACGGGCGCTCGCCGACGCGCAACTCAAGCCGGGCGACATGGACGAAGTGGTGCTTGTGGGCGGTACGACCCGCACACCGCTGGTTCGCCGGATGGTGCGCGAATATTTCGGCCGCGAACCGCACATCGAGCTGAATCCGGACGAAGTTGTAGCACTCGGCGCGGCAGTGCAAGCGAATATTCTGGATCGCGGCGTGAAGGATATGCTGCTGCTCGACGTCACACCGCTTTCGCTGGGCATCGAAACCTACGGCGGCGCGGTCGCCAAAATCATTCCGCGCAATTCCACGATTCCCGCCAGCGCGCAGGAGTTGTACACCACCGGCGTGGACCGGCAGACCGGCATCGACATTCACGTGCTGCAAGGCGAACGCGAACTGGCCAAGGACTGCCGCTCGCTGGCGAGATTCACGCTGCGAGTTCCTCCCGCCCCGGCGGGCCTGCCGCGCATCGAGGTAAAGTTTCTGATCGACGCCAACGGCATCCTGCAAGTCGCCGCGAAAGATCTGCGGACCAACGAGCAGCACTCGCTCGAAGTGCAGCCGAGCTACGGCATCAACGACTCGGAAATCGAGCGCATGCTGGAAGAATCGATCGAATACGCCGAGCAGGATTTTGCCGAACGGCAGTTAATCGAAGCGCGCACGGAGTCTGAAGCGATTCTCAGTGCAACGGCGAAAGCCCTGGCGAACGCGCAAGCAAACGACCTGCCAGGCGCGGAGCGTGCGAAGATTGCATCCACCGTGACCGCGCTGAAGGAATCAGTCGCCGGCAGCGATTACAAATTGGTTCGCCAGCGCATCGACGAATTGAATCACGCGACCGAGCATCTGGCCGAACTGGTGATGAACAGCGCCATTTCCAGCGCGCTCGAAGGCCGCAAAGTCGCGGAAGTTTAGGACCAGCGGTAGGGGCGCAGCATTGCTGCGCCCCAGTTGAGCAGACGTAAGCGGAGAGACAAAATGGGCGGAAGCAATCCATATATCGACGAAGTGAAATACACGCCCGCGACGAAGAAATATAAGGTTACGTTTCTTCCCAGCGGCAAAACCATCGAGGTCGATCCGGCGCAAATTCCCTACGGCCACAACGGCATACCGGGAAGCATCCTCGATATTTCCGAAGGCCTCAAGGCCGGCCTCGACCATGCTTGCGGCGGCGTGTGCGCCTGCTCGACCTGCCACGTCATCGTGAAAGAAGGCCTGGAGTCCTGCAACGAAGCCACCGACGCGGAGCTCGATGAACTCGACATGGCGCCTGGCATCACTCCGAAATCGCGTCTCGGCTGCCAAACCGTCCCGGACGGCACCACCGACATCGTGGTGGAAATTCCCGAATGGAATAAGAATTACGCCAAGGAACACGATCACTGATCAGGAGCCAGCATGCCGGCAAGTTTTGATTGGGACGCCATCGAAGATATCGCCATCGCGCTGACCGACAAATTCCCGGACACCGATCCGCTCACCGTGCGCTTCACGGACATGCACAAGTGGATCATGGAATTGCCGGGCTTCGCAGGCGATCCGGCGAAGTCCAACGAATCGAAGCTCGAAGCGATTCAAATGGCCTGGCACGAGGAATTTCTGGACCGGAAAGCCTAAGCCCGCCGGCAGGCGGTGCGCCGCTTTCGCGGGTACCCGATTTCCCGTATAATTTCATGGTTGTAGCTGCTTCATCCCTGCCGCTATGGTGCAACGGTTAGCACGCGGCCCTTTCAAGGCCGAAATACGGGTTCGATTCCCGTTAGCGGTACCAAGTTTCCGCGGCCCTTCTCCGGAGGTTAATTCGTGGCCCTGTTCCGCACTTCCAATCCCGCGCTGAACGAAAAAGCGTTCCGAACGCAGGCAGCTCTGGGCGAAGCGATGACGGTGCAAGGCACCGTGAACAAAACCGGCCTGCTGTTGCTCTGCGCTGTAGCGACCGCAGCCTGGACATGGGGGCTCGCGCATTCAGAAACGCCGGAAGCCGTGTATCCCTGGATGCTTGGCGGCCTCGTCGGCGGCTTTGTCACCGCACTCGTAACCATCTTCAAGAAAGAGTGGTCGGCGCTGACCGCGCCGATCTACGCGCTGCTCGAAGGCCTGGCGCTCGGCGGCATTTCCGCCATTTTTGAGCGTTCCTACCACGGCATAGCGATTCAGGCAGTCGGTCTTACGTTCGGCGTTCTATTCGTGATGTTATTGGCTTACAAAACTGGAATGATTCGCGCGACCGAGCGGTTCAAAGTGGGCGTGATCGCCGCAACCGGAGCGATCGCGCTGCTCTACCTGGTGCAGATGGTCCTCGGCGTTTTCTTCCACATCCAAGTGCCGATGATTCATCAGAGCGGCCCGATCGGCATCGCTTTCAGTATTTTTGTCGTGATTATCGCAGCGCTGAATCTGGTCCTCGACTTTGACTTGATCGAAACGGGAGCGCAATCCGGCGCGCCGAAATACATGGAATGGTACGGCGCATTCGCAATGATGGTCACGCTGATCTGGCTGTACCTGGAAATCCTGCGCTTGCTCAGCAAAGCGCGCCGCCGCTGAGCGAAAGTCACTGCCCTAAAACGAAAACGCCAGCTTGGCGCTGGCGCTGCGCGGCGCCGCCAGCGCAGTCCCCGAAAACAAGCTCGCGAAATTGATGACGTTCAGCCGGTCCGCCACATTCACCACTTGCACCTGAAATGTCGCGCTGCGCTGATCTTTGTGAAAGACCTGCGCACCCGCCGCAAAATCCACCGAGAAGTTCGGCCCCACGCGCCCGCGCCCCAGATTCACGTGCGACAGGATGGCCTGGCCATATTGCGTCAGCAAAAACGCCGGATCTGCGTCACCAATGTCCGCCGGAAGCCCGCTTCCGTATTGCGTTCCCGCAGCGAGCCAAATCCCTCGAGAGCCTTGCCAGCGGATGCGCCCCTTCGCGGTGTTGCGCTGGTCTTGCGAATCCGCAAATCGCCCAACGCCATTCAAAGCGTTCGCCGCATCGCTGCCCAGAAAAAGGCCGCCGGTGATCGGATTCTCTCCGTACCCGGCCTGATTCGTGAAACTGAGGTACCCGGAGAAGCGCCACCACTGCGCGACGCCGAGGCGCAGTTCTTCGCCATGCACGCCTCCTTTCGCAAAGGCGATGGGAAAGCTGATCCCGGTGTTGAGGAACACATCGTCGTCGGAATATTGGCGAAAATCGCGGCGAAAAACCGCCGCGTCCAAACGCAGCTTGCCGAGAAAAGATTTGGTCAGCCCCGCTTCGTAGAAGTTGCCGCGGCCGGGCCGCACCGGCAAACGCAAAACATTATTGCTGAAGGAAACGACTTGCGCCGAACTCGCCAGGAGCAGGTTCTCGACCGCCGGCGTCTGAAACGCGCGGTCATACGAAGCATGCACCAGCAGATTAAGCTTGGCGACGAAACGCGAAACGCCCAGGCGCGGACTCCACCCCGATTCGCTCACGGCAAAACGATAATGATCGAAGCGCAGTCCCGCGCCGATATTCCAGTTTCCCGCGTGGTATTGGTCCTGCACGTACGCCGCCGGCTCGACGTCCCACTTGCGATCCGAAAACGCCGGAGGATTCGCATTCGTGCCGGGATCGAACTGCCGAAGATCCGTGATGGTATAGCTGAGATTTTCATTTACGTGCGCGAAAATGCTGTCCGCTCCGATTTTCCAATCGTGATGCCCCTGATGGCCCGCGAGATCAGCGCGCGCGTATCCTTCGCGGTAGCCGCGATTCTGAAACGCCATCACCGGCGTAGCCTGCGGATTCGAAGAGAGCGTAGCCGCAACATCGCGCACGCTCGCGGAAACACTCAGCAGCAGCTCCGGCGAAATGGTGTGCTGAAAGTGGGTTTGCCCGCTGGTTTCACGATTCGAAATATCCTGGCGCTGCCCCGCTTTTTGCTGCAGCAACTCGTTCGGAACCAGGAAGCGGACTTCGTTCTGCGAAATACTCACACGCAGCCGGTCGCCGCCCGAAAAATCGTGTTCGTAAGCTCCAGAGACGCCGTAGTTCGTGCCGCGATTCGTATAGTTGGCGAGCACCGGAGGATCCAGATAGCGCTCGGAGTGAAATCCGTCTCCGCTCAGCGAAATCCGGTCCTTCGTGCTGCCGTACGAGATAGCCGCCGCAGCCGCCGTAGTGGAAAAACTGCCGCCGCTCAGCTCCAATTGCCCATGCAAGCCCGTAGGCGCATCTTTTTCCGTGGCAATCTCGACGACGCCGCCCAATTTTCGCCCATACTCTGCCGGATAGTTGGCCGTCAGGATGCGCATGGACTCCACATCGTCCGCATCGAATCCCGGCGCGAACGCCGGCGAACGATTCTGCGTCACCGGCACGCCATCCACGACAAACTGCACGTCGTACTCCGAGCCTCGCGGGTGCAGCACTCCATTCGCTTCAAAGAGCCAGCCGGGTTGTTCCGCCACCAGGTTGAGCAGACCCCTTCCCGGCTGCGGCGGAATCTCTTCTGCGATCGCTTGCCGGCCTACCGAGTACAGCACGCCCGTCCGCGAAGGATCGAGCAGCGTGGCGCCATCGTTCACCTGCACTTGCGTAGTGACCGGCGCGACCCCAAGCGTCACGGAGACGCGGACCGGCACCTCCGAACGCACTTCCACGAGTTTGCTCCACGACGCAAATCCCTCCGCATTCAGCGTCAACCGATACACCCCGAAGGGCAAGTCCTGCGCCGCGTATCGCCCATCCGCTGCCACTTGAAAGTTCCGGCGAAACTGGTTGCCTTCGCTCAGCAATTCTCCGCTGGCCGTCAATCCGGCGCCCTGCGCATCGCGAACCTCAATGCGCAGTTCGCCGCGCTCTCGTTGCGCAGCCGTGCGCGAGCCGCAGGAGCAGACCACCGCCAGCGCCAGCAGCGCTCTCCGCCAAGTTTTGCGTGCGATATACAAGTCCTCTGACCTTGATTGCTCGGCGTCCGCGCCGTCCGAGACGCAAATCTCGCAAGCCTTTAGTCCTTGCCGTTACGTTAGCATGCTCGCGCCACGCGAGTCCGCGCCCCTTCGCGGCGCTCCGACGAATCGCCAAACAGGCCCGCCAGACTGTTTACCGCTCGCGTGCCTAAATCTCCGATTTGAAATATTTGCGGGCCGCGCTCAGTCTAAACTAAATGCTTGCCGCCTTCAGGCTCAGAGGTTGTGCGAATGAGGGCATCGTTTCTAGGAGAGGGAATGCGCGGCCTCAATAACGGACTCCATGGTCAGCAGAATGGCCCGAGTCACTCATCCCCGGTCGTTTCCATTCTTTCGTCAGGCTTCGCCACGGGATCTTGTTTGGTTCCCTCCGAGGAAGTGGACCGCGCTTTCGGCATGCCCATTGGCAAGCTCCGCCACCGCGCAGGCATCGAATCTGTCTGCTACGCCAGCGATTCGGAGGATGAGGCCACTCTCGCGGCAACGGCGCTGCACTCCGCTTTGCTCGATGCCAACTGTAGCGCCCAGGAGATTGATTGGCTCATCGCCACCAGCGAAACGCATCATGATTATCCTTCGCTGGCAGCCCGTCTGCACTCCCTGTTGGCCCTCCGCGAAGACTGCGCCGCTTTAGACATCGGCGGTGCCTGCCTGGGTTTCCTCAACGCACTTGCGGTCGCTCAATCGCTCCTCCGCTCCGGCCAGGCTCGCACCATTGCGATTGCCACTGCCGACGTGCACAGCAGGACGCTGATCCCCGGCCGTGTCGCCGGTGAGTTCGGCGGTCTCTTTGGCGATGGGGCCAGCGCTTTTCTGCTGCGCGCGGGCGAGGTCTCCGCATCGTTCGCAGCCGCCTATCAGCTCGGCGAGTTCTTCTTCGGCTGCGCCGGCCAATACGCCTCCGCGATCCGCGTGAGGGATATGAAAGACGGCGCCTTGGAGGTGCGTTTCGATGGCGAGGCGCTTTCCCGAGCCGCGATCTCCAGGCTCGAGCTCGTCATGGCGGAGATCGAACAGCGCAGCGGAATTGCGCGCGCCAACGTTCGGGGTTTCGCCACTCATCAGCCCAATCCGCGTCTGGTTACTTTGCTCGCCAAGCAGCTTCGCGTCCCTCGCGAATCCTTCCCCGCGATTGCCAGGACTTGCGGCAATCTGGGTTCCTCCACTTGCGGAGCGGCGCTGCATGCCAGCCTGCGCTGCCTCTCGCCTTCGCCCTTCAACACGATTTTTCTGGCCTCGCTTGGCCCGGGGCTGGTGTACGGCGGAGGCTGGCTGGCGGGTCGCGTTTAGACAGGCAGGAAGTGTCGCGACTTGTAACAATTTGTTACATCGCGGCTTCTTCAGCTACGGATCTCTCCGAAGAACGCTCTGTAACTTACTTAAAATAAATAGCTTATCGTCAATCGTCGGTTGGCTTCCGGCTTGCACTCCTCTCTGCGGACAAACCCACTGTGCGGGTTTTTCCCAGGAGTTACCAGATGCGGGTGCAATCTCGAAATCGTGAAACCGGATTTAGCGCCATCGAGTTGGTGATCGTAGTCGCCATCATCATGATCCTCGCCGGCTTCACCGTTATTCAGACCAAAAGCACCACCAACAACAGCAGAGCCAACGCCGCCATGGGCAATGTCGTCACCCAGCTCCGTCAGGCGCGCCAAATGGCCATCACCATGCGCCGCAACGTGCTCGTCACTTTTACGCCTCCCAATCAAATGCAACTTGCTGTGCAAACATTGCCCGGCGAAGCGCCCGCCCCTGTGTTCAAGCCGATCCTTCTGAATGACGGCGCGGCGGGTGGGCTGCAGTTCTACGTTTTTCCGACCATAAAAGACACACCCATGAATTTTGGCAATTCCCAAGCCATCAATTTCGTGACCTCCACAGGCGGCACTTCCGGCCTTTCCGTGATGTTTAGCACCTCCGGCAGCTTTGTCGGAACCACTGCTACTACCAACTTTGCAGCGGTCGGCAACAACAATCAGATCAACGCCTCCATCTTTGTCGGGATCCCAGGGGTTCAGAACACTGCACGGGCCGTCACTGTGCTCGGCGGAACCGGCCGTGTCCGCTCTTTCTACTGGGACGGGACCAACTGGAATGAATAAAGGAACCTTCATGACCCGCAGGAAAATAAACATGCGCAAACAAGCCGGATTCACGCTGATCGAAGCCATGATTTCCATCGCCGTGCTTGCTTTTGGAGTCCTCTCTCTCGCCGCCGTCTACGCGCAGGGCATCTTCTTTGCCGGCCTCGCTCAGTACGACTATATCGCCGAGAAAAAGGCCGAGCAGGCCGTCGAAGCCATGTTCACGGCACGCGATGCCAAAATCCTGAGATGGTCCGACATTCAGAACGTCAGCGGCACCACCGGCTCGGACGGCGGCGTCTTCCTGGACGGCCCCCAGCCCATCCTCGTGCCCGGTACCGACGGCCTCGTCGGCACTAAGACGGACCAGGTAGCGGCCGACGAACTGGTGATCTCCGGTCCCGGCCCCGACAAGATTTTTGGCACTTCCGACGACGAAACCATCGACCTCAACCCTTGGATGACACGCACCATCACCATCATTCCCGTTAACGGCGAAACTAACCTGCGCCAGATCACCATCACCATCAACTACAAAGTGGGCAGGCTCAATCGCCAGTACACCCTGATCTCCTATATTTCGGCGTTTGCCTGAGGCTTTATGAGGACACCGGTCATGAAAAAGCAGTCTGGCTTCACTCTGGTCGAATTCACCGTCGCCATGGGCGTCACGCTCATCGCGCTCGCGGCCGCTATGCTCGCCTTCCGCGATGCCACCAACGCCAACCAGAACGTCACCATGCGCTCGGACATGAGCGACAACTTCAGGGCGGGCCTGAACCTTATCGAGCAAGACCTGATTCAGACCGGCACTGGCATTCCTACTGCCGGTATCACCGTGCCTTCCGCTGCCGCGACCGCGGCCTGCCCCAACGGTACTTCGCTCATCAATCGCCCTCTTTTGACCGGCACAACCACCTTTCCCAAGTGCAACATCACCCTGCCATCCATCGAGCCCGGCAATGCTCTTGGGCCTTTCATCACCAGCCCGGATGCCACCTCTGCCGTAAACACCGACGTCATCACCATGCTCTACGCGGATAACACCCTAGGTCTTGATCTCGCCCCGGTCAATCAGCCGGCCAACCTGCCCAACCCCGGCTGCGCCGGCTCCATTGGCAATCTTGGCCAGTCCGTTAAGTTCGATACCAGCGTCAATTGCGTGGTCATCGGTCCCAGCGGCGACCAGGTCAACGCCGGCGATCTCATCATGTTCAGCAACGCCAAGGGCAATGCCATCGCTGTGGCCACCAGCGTCTCCTGGCCCACCGTCAATTTCGCCAAAGGGGATGCTTTTGGCTTCAATCAGACCGGCGCCGCCAACGGCACGCTCATCCAGCTTCAGAACACCGACGCCAGCGGCAATCCCAACGGTACCTATCCGCCCACAACTGCCACTCGCGTCTGGATGATCTCCTATTACCTCGACAACCTTGCGGACCCCGCGCACGTTCGCTTGATTCGCCGCGTCAATTTCAATCCCGGCCAGGTCGTCGGTGAAACTCTCGAGAATATGCAATTCACCTACAACTTCAACGACGGAAAGACCGCCAATCAGCCCAACATTCCTCTCGGCTTTTCCGAAACCCAGATCCGCTCCGTCAACATTTTTCTCGGCGCGCGGTCCACGAACAAGTTCACGCAGACCAACAAATACATGCGTTCCAACTTTCAGACCCAGGTCAGCCTTCGCAGCATGGCCTACGTCAACCAGTATCAGTAACCAGTATCGGTACCAGTATCCGTAAATAGGAGCCCGTTCATGAAAGCCGTCCACAAATCCAAGCGCGCTGACTCCGGCATCGCCCTGCTCACCACCATGCTGCTGCTGCTCCTGATGTCCAGCTTGCTCGTCGGCTTCGTGCTGCTCATCAGCTCGGGTCAGAAGCTCAGCGGCCTCAACAACGACTACAGCAAGTCTTTCTATGCTGCCGAAGCGGGCATGGAAAAACTCACCGCGGATATCGGCACGCTCTTCAACGCCAACTACGCGCCTACCGGCGCCCAGATTTCCACCATTCAGACCAAGCCGCCCGTCCTCGGCGGCATCAGCTACGTCAGATTCGACGGCTCACCTGGATATCTGGTCACTTTTCCGCCGGATGCCAACGGCAACCCGACCGCGACCATCGCACAGGTTAAGCATGGTCCTTTCCAGGGTATGACCGCTCTGGCTACTCCGTACACGCTCAGCGTCACCGCGCGCACCACCGCCGGTTCCGAAGTCAAACTCCAGCGCACCACACAAACCGTCGGTATCCCCATGTTTCAGTTCGGCGTCTTCTCGGATACCGACCTCAGTTTCTTTCCCGGTCCTACTTTTAACTTCGGTGGCCGCACCCACACCAACGGCAACTTGTTCCTTGCCGCCGGCACAGGAGTCACCCTTTCCGATCGCGTCACCGCGTTCAAAGACGTCATTCGCATGAATCTTTCCAATACCTTTCCCACCTCCACCGGCGTCTACCCCGGCCCTGTCAACATCTTCAACGGCTCCGGCACTCGTCAATTGGCCTACGGTGAAGGCAGTTTGGTCGGCACCGTCGGTTCCGCCGTCAACCCCATTTGGTCCAACATCTCTCTGGGCAGCTCCAACTACGCCGGCAACTTACTCAATGGCGCCACCGGCGCCCGCCAACTGAACCTCGGCATCGTCACTCTGGGCGGCGGTACCACGCAAGCCATCGACGTCATCCGCCGGCCCGTCGCCGCCGAAAGTCCCACGGTCACCGCCGAGCGCTATTTCGCACAGGCCAGCTTCCGAATTCTGCTCTCGGACGATCCCAATGACATCATGAATCTTCCCGCCTGCGTCGATACCACCGTGCAGCCCTTCGATTTGTCGCAACTCGCTCAGCCGGTCGCCACTTGGCCCGCCACCGCCTCCATCATCGCACTCAAGGCTAAACTGGCCGCCAACGGCGTCACCCCTCTTCCTCTGGCTGCTTCCGGTGCTGCCGCTGCGCAAGGCGGCGCGTACACCGCTGCTGACGGCTATTGGCTCCCCAAAAACTATCCGGTCATCAAGTCCTACATTAAGATTGAAATCCAGATTCCGCCTTACCCCGCTACCTGCGGCTCCAACTGGAAGGACGTCACACTCGAAGTTCTCGGCCTCGGCTACGTCGGCCGCAATATCGACCCCGTGCCCCAGTCTCTGGATGGCAAGGTTTTGAACCCGCAGTGGTCCGGCACGACTAATAACATGGAATTGGGAGCCGCCCCCGCCTTGCCCAACCTTCCCGCTACTCAGCTCTCCTATCAGAATGGCGCTACTCTGGCCGCTGGAACCTTCACGGCCGTTTCGACCACCGCTGCCCCCACGGGCACCTGCCTCGACCCTCATCCGAACGCCATCATTCGCCTCGAGCGCATTCGCGACAATCCCTCCTCCGTGCCTTTCCGTATCGGAAAGCTGAACAACCCGGCCAACCTCCCGAAGCAATCCACGGTCGCCCAGGCTTGTGGCGTCGATCCTGTCACGAAAAAAATCCTCGCCGGATGGAATCCTCTCCCCTCCGACTTTTGGCCTAACACCCTCTTCGACACCCGCGAAGGGCTCCTCCGCGACACCGCTCCCGGGGCTCCTCTCAACAACCTTCCCACGCTCAATGGCGTTATGCATTACATCGAAATCGACGCCAAGAATCTCGCCAGCTATTTCGGTGGCACCCCCGCCGGCTCCTCCGGAATCAGCTCCAAGGACCTCAGCGTCGCCCCCAACGACTTCGCCGTTTACATCTCCGACCGCCGCGGCAACTATGCTGCCGCCGCAACGTGGGGCGCTACCGTTTGGCCGCCCACCTCCCCGCAAGGTCATGAAACCGGAGAATTCGGCTGGTCTGACTTTGTGAATGACACTTCGGCCCCCACCACCGGTTGCACAGACAATACCTTGGGCTCCGGTGAAGACCTCGACGGTACCGGAAAGCAATACGTCTACGGTGCCGATCCTACCTTCGTCATGGCTCAGAACGGCGTTTGGCCGGCCACATTCCCTCCCCCGGCTTCCGACTACGCCAAGTACTATACCTTCAAGAACCTCAGCACCACCGGCGCCCTCACCGCCAATGGCTGTGCCGCTCCAGGTTACGCTTCTCCGATCTGGCCCATGATGTACGCTTCCGCCGCCAATGCCGCGCGCGAGAATCCTCCGCTCTTCTTCCGCCGCGCGGTCAAACTCGTCAACGGCAGCGACCTCTCGGGTACTGGCGCCTGCCCGGGCTTAGTGCCTTGCGGCCTGACCATTGCCAGCGAAAACCCCGTCTATGTTCAGGGCGACTACAATTGCGTCGCTTGCATCGCCGCCGCCCCCCCGCCCAACAACTTCAGCGCCGCTCACGTCGCCACCGCCGTCCTGGGAGACTCCGTTACGCTCCTCTCCAACAACTGGAACGATGCCAACTCCTTTAATGGCCCGTACAGCATGAATACGCGGGTCGCCGTTACCTCCTACTACCGCACTGCCATCATGGGCGGCAAGGGTGTATCTTTCCCGCAGCCCGCCGGCACCGGTAACGACTTCGGCACCGACGGCGGTCTTCACAACTTCCTTCGCTACATCGAAAACTGGGGCGGCCAGACCTTAAACTACCGCGGCTCCCTCGTCAGCCTCTACTACAACCGCCAGGGCAACGGCGTCTTCAAGTGCTGCAACACCGTGTACAGCCCGCCGACCCGCGGTTACAATTTTGACGTCGAATTCCTCACCCCTAGCCTCTTGCCGCCGCGCACTCCGCTCTTCCGCGACGTCAACACCACCGGCTTCACCCAGCTTCTCCTGCCGACTCAGTAACTCGGCATCTCAGCGGCAGCACCCAAGGCGCCCCGGCTCTCCGGGGCGCTTTTTTTTCTTCACAAAAAAGGCGCAACTGCGCTGGTTGCAAACCGCAGTCATCGCTCCGCATTGCTCCGCGCAGTTTCGCGAGCGAAACTTCCTCACGATCCCGGCCCCGGCCGCGTCCGCGCCGTAAAGCTCGTCATCGCTCCCGGCGCCACGCATCCCTGCAGCGGCGGCCATCCCGCATCCGTCACCGCATTGCGGCACAGCGACGCCAGCGCATTGCTCACCTGCGCCGGACTCACCACTCCATCCAGCGGCTCTGCATACACCAAATAGCTCCGTCCGATCGCCAGCCGCTCGATCGCATACGTTCCGTCGAACTGCGCCGGCCCTGCACCCTGGCAACTCCATCCGCCCAGCGTCGCCCCAATTACGTTTCCATTCGCTGCATCCACCGCCGCCACGTGCGCCCCGAAAATTCCCGTCACTCCCGGAGGCGCCGCAGGCAGCGATAGCGCATTCGCCGCCACGATTCTTCCCCGAATCGATCCCGTATGCACCGCATCCGCCGGATCCGCATACAACACTCGCAATCCCGTCCGGTCGTCTTCTGAAAGCGGCGCATCCGCCTGCCCCGCCGTTGGCCGCGCTCCCGTGAACGTCCCCATCGCCGGAGCGAACGGAAACATCATCGCGCTAAACACCGCCGAATGGCTGAACCCCAGAAAATGTCCCAGTTCATGCGTCAGTAGCGATTCCAGGTCATACGCCGTCGGCGTTCCCGGCAGCGCCGCCGGTGTTGCATACGTCGTCCGCGAATCGCTCGGATTGAAATAAATATCCGCATCCAGAATCTGTCCCACTTCTGTCGCCGCCGTCCCATTCCCGATCTGCGCTCCGATCCGGTCCGCCGTCACCACCCGCGTGAACGCCAGCACTCCCGGCGTAAACGCCATATCCGCCTGATCGAAGCAAATCGAATTCACTCCATCCACGCCGCATGCATTCTGCGTGCTCGTGCGTGTCAGCGGCGCAAACGTCGCCGCCGATAGTGTTGTTCCGCTCACCCCGCCCCACACTTGCAGCGATTGCTGGATCACCTGTTCGATCTCATTCAGCCGTCCGTCCGCCGTCTGGTTCGCCGTCACAATCGTCACCGGATTTGTTCCCAGCGCCGTGCTCCATTGCAGCGCCGCCGCTCCCGCCGCCGTCAGTTGATGCGACCGCACCGGGCACGCCGACCCTCCCGAAATATTTGCCGGCTGCCGCACATCCGGCACCAGCTCATTGAACGAATACGCCGCCGCTATCGGCGCCCCCCACCCCGCATAGAACACCGCAAGTCCTATTGCCAAGATTTTCTTCCGCATCAATCCAGCTCTCATCGCCGCCTCCCGCTAAGTCGTAGGGGCGCAGCATTGCTGCGCCACATCTTGGCAAGCCTGCAAGTGCTTGAGTCCTGAGCGAGCCGCTTACTCCATCCGCTAGCCGCGCAGTGTCCGGCGTTAATCCTCACCGCGCTCCCCCCGCCAACGCTCCCCGCAACTTCTCCTCGAATCTCGCCACAGTCATCTCCCGAACGCCTTCGTGCCGAAACGTTCGCGTCGTCGGGTCGAACTCCGCCGATGCTGCCGAATCCTGCCTCACGCTTTCCGCTCCGCTCTTCGCCTCCCGCCGGATCCGAAACGTTCCCTGCGTCCACCCCAGCACCCGGTACGGCGTTCCGTCCTCTCCGCCCCACAAAAACAAATACACTTCCTCTCCCGCCGCAAATTCCGGCACGCCATCCACACGCGCATGCAGCCCCTCGGCTCTTCCCCCCGGCAGCCGCACCGTAACCAATTCCCCCAGCAATCCTTTCTCGCTCTTCACCACTTCGAATTGCGTCTCCGTCCAGATCTCTCCCCGTTCCATAAAGCTCCGCGCATTCACGCAACGCACCCGCGCCACCGCCGTCGCTCGCCCCGCCAGCTCATCGAACCGCAGCGTCACCAGCGTCGTTCCCCTAGCCGCCACCGCCGCAAGCAATGCCATTCCCGCCACGAGCAAAATCCACAAGGATCGCTGCCGTTTTGCGTAACGCATTTCACTGCACCTCCAGCGCGCCGCTTGCCGCGGTCTTGTCCAGATTCCTGTTTTGAACGAACAGCGTACGCGTGCCCACCACCGCGTTCGCCGCGATTTGCAGGGTCAGATGAATGATCCCCAGCCCCGCCGGCTGCTTGGCGATCACCGCCACGTCCCCCGCGCCGGACACCGTATACGTCATGCTGGTGTCCAAGCCGCTTTGCGAAAAAAGGCACACATCCGCGCTCGCCACACCATTCGCCGGACGCCTCAGCACCACCGGATTACCCGTCAACGCGCACGAGTTGTTGGCCGTGGAAAACGCCCCCAGCGCCGCCACATTCAAATCCAGATTGTCGCCCGGAACCGAAATTCCCGCCGTCGTCAGATCCACCACCACGATGTCTTTTCCGCTCGCCCCCGGCGCTCCGTTCGTCAGCGCAATCGCTTCGTCGCTCGTATTCGGCGCCGCCACCACCAGCTCCACGACGTTCGAATTCGTCCCATTCGCATTCCGCGCCTGCACGCTTACGCTACCCGGCCTCGCTACGTCGCTAGCATTCACCGGTGCCGTGCATTCCGTCGTCGAGGTGCATGCTGTTGTCCGGGCTATTCCGCCGATCAGCAGCGTCGCTCCCGGTCCCGGATTGCTCGCTGCAAATCCGCTTCCCTCGATTCGCACCGTGAACCCGTCCGCCGCTCCCGCATACACGCTCGCCGGATGCAGCGACAATATATTCGCGCCCGTCGAAATCGTCACGTTCGCCGCGCCAGATTGCGTCGTATCGTCCGAACTCACCGCCACCACCTGCAGCGCATTCGGCGCCGGCGCCGCCGTCGGCCCCGTATAGATTCCGTTCGCGTCCACCGTTCCGCAATCTCCTGCCGCAACGCATCCCGCTCCCTGCACTTGCCAGATCACGCTCTGGTTGCTCGTTCCCAGCACGCTTGCCGCGAACGCCTGCACGCTCTGCGGCGCCAGCGTCACGCTCCCCGGCTGCACGCTCACCAGCACGTGATTGATCACCGTGACCTGCGCCGACCCGTTTTTGTTCGCATCCGCCACGCTCGTCGCTTGCACCATCACCGGATTCGGCGCCGGTATCGCTCCCGGAGCCACATAATCCACCTGTAGCGTGTTTCCGCTCGTCACCGTCTGACACGGATCCGAACCCACCGCGCAAATCAGCCCCACTGCCGTATTCCCGCCGGCGATGCCGTTCGCGCTCCACGTCACCGCCGTATTCTCTATTCCGGTCACCTGCGCCGTCAGCGTCACGCGATGGCTCGCTGCCAGTGTTGCCGTCAGCGGCGTCACGTTGACGCTCTCGCCCGGCTGCACCGCGATCATCGTCTGCGCTTTCTTCGAAGCATCCGCTTGGGGCGTCGCTGTGATCGTTACCGTGTTGGGGTTTGGCGCCTGCACTGGCGCCGTGTACGCCGCTGTTTCCGCCGTGCCGCTTCCGCCCGTCGATTGCGTCGTCACCGTGTTCAGCGTCCCGCACGACGTCCCGTTGCATCCCGCGCCGCTAAGCGACCAGTTGATCGTAGTGTTCGGATTCGAGCCCGGCACCGGCGTAAACGTCGCCACCACCGTCGCCGAGGCCCCCGTCGTCACGCTTGCCGGCGCCGTTAGCTGTACCGTGAAATTGCTCGTAATCGTGACGTTCGTCGCGCCTTGCTTCGCCGGATCGGCCACGCTCTGCGCCGTCACCGTAACGCTCGAGGCCGCCGGTAGAATCGCTGGCGCGGTGTAATTCCCGTTGCTGTCGATGGCTCCGCAACTATTCGGACACGCCCCGCCCGCAATACTCCACCGCACCGCCGTGTCCGGATGTCCGCTGCTCGTCACCGTCGCGTGAAACGCCGTCCCCGCGCCCAGCTCTACGCCTCCGCCATTTGGCGTCACACTCACCGCAATGTCGCTCGTGACGGTGACCGCCGCGCTGTCCGATTTCGTCCCATCGGCATGGCTCGTCGCGGTAATAGTCACCGTCGCAGGCGACGGGAGATCTGCCGGCGCCGTATACGCGCCCGCACTCGTTATCGTGCCCAGCGCCGCGTTCCCACCCGGCACTCCATTCACGCTCCAGCCGACCGCTTCGTCCGTGGTGTTCGCCACGTTAGCGCTGAAGCTCGCCGTATTCCCCAGCACCACCGACCCACTCTTCGGCGTCACCGTAACCTGAATCGCCGGCGGCGGTGGCGGCCCAACGACGCCTCCCGCACCTCCGCCGCACCCTACCAGCAACGCCGCCCCAGCCAGCAACCCGGTCAGCCACAGTCTCCGCTGCGCACTTCGACGAGCCGCAGCTCCTGCGGTGCTTCCAACGGCTCTTGCAGATGCGATTTGCGGAGAGGGCCACACGCCCCGCCTCAAAAGCAGGCGAATGGCCAGCGAAACCCCGCGGCAGCGATCCGGCACTCTTGCCGCTCCACCGCCACGCGCTCCACGCTATCTCGCTGATTGAAAAACGCTTATCGCCAAATCACACCACGACAAGCCGACCCCTTAGGAATCCGCCTCGCCATCGGCCCACATCCGCGCCGTTCCGTTTCGACACCACCCCCGATTCCATCAGTCCCATTTTGAAACCAGCCTTGTGGCTGTGGGTCGTGGTTTCGGCTCTTGGTTTCGGGTGCCCAAGGTTCGTTTTTGAACTTGGGTCTTGGGGTTGACTCTTGACCTTAGGAGGCCCTCCCCGATTTTCCTGTTGTGCCTCGTTGAAAATGTCCCCTTGCGTGCACATTAGAAATGTCCCCTAGACTGCGGCCAGTTGAGGAGGCCGCGGTGGCGAGGA
>Ga0209736_1000090_pt1 | contig 28542 bp, 19 predicted proteins | sample BlaSpr_A8_Ref_M3_FD_187992 | JGI IMG/M metagenome (GOLD analysis project Ga0209736, IMG submission 187992) | Forest soil microbial communities from Thunder Bay, Ontario, Canada - Black Spruce, Ontario site 2_A8_Ref_M3 (SPAdes) (version 2) | ecosystem: Environmental > Terrestrial > Soil > Boreal...
CTTGCCTTCATCGAGCGCGCGATTCACCAGCTCCGCGGTATCGCAAATGTAGCCGCGAATTTTCTCGCCGAGCTTCAGCGTCTCGTCCACTTCGTGGGAAAAATCGATGTCCGCGCCGTACGCGCCCTTGGCCAGGCGGTTTTTCTCCGCGACCACGCGCGCAGCCTTCTCGCGAAACAGCGCCGGCTCCAGCAAGTCGCACACGCGCAGCCCGCGCCGCGCCATTTTATCTTCGTACGCCGGGCCGATGCCGCGCGAGGTAGTGCCAATTTTGTTGGCGCCGCGCGCGCCTTCCGCCGCTTTATCCAGTTCGCGATGATACGGAAAAATCAGATGCGCGCGATTGCTGATGTGCAAGCGGCCCTTAACGTGGATGCCGCCTTTTGCCAGCGTCTCGATCTCCGCCACCAGCGCCGCCGGATCGATCACCACGCCGGTGCCAATCACCGCTTGCTGCCTGGGCCTGAGAATTCCGCAGGGAATCAGTTGCAGCACATGCCGCTGCTTGCCGATGATGACGGTGTGTCCGGCGTTGTGCCCGCCCGCCACCCGCGCGATGTAGTCAAACGCTCCAGCCAGATAGTCGACAACTTTGCCTTTGCCTTCATCCCCCCACTGCGCGCCCACCACCACCGCCGATTTCATTCCGACTCTCTCCTCGCTCGCACACATCCCGCTGAAGACTTTTGAGACTCTCGTTTCAGTTGGGAATCAGTAAGAAAACACCGGCATCGTTATCGTATGCCCGGCCCCGCCGCAACGCAAGACGATCGCAGCCGGCGGCACGGACTAGCGCAACTGCTTGTATCGAAAGCACGATACCGCATGATCGTTCACTTGCCCTGTCGCTTGCATAAAAGCGTAGCAGATGGTGGAGCCGACGAAACGGAAGCCGCGCTTCTGCAGATCCTTGCTCATGGCGTCGGACTCTTTCGTTTTTGCAGGCACGCGTTTGTGTGTATTCCAGGCGTTCTGTTTCGGTGTGCCGCCCACAAATGCCCAAATATATTTGTCGAAGCTGCCGAATTCTCTCTGCACGCTCAGAAAAGCCTGCGCATTGCTCACCGCTGCGTCGACCTTTAGCCGGTTGCGGATGATCCCAGCATCGCTGAGCAGCGCCTTTTTCTTGCGCGCGTCGTACCGCGCCACTTTCGCCGGATCGAATCCGTCGAACACTTCGCGATACCGCGCCCGCTTCTTCAAAATGGTGTCCCAGCTCAAACCCGCCTGTGCGCCTTCCAGAATCAAGAACTCGAAGAGCGTGCGCTCATCGTGCACCGGCACACCCCATTCCGCATCGTGGTACGGAATGTTCCACTCATTGCTCGCCCAGCGGCATCGCGCTGGCTTTGTCCCTTGCAAAGCTCCCATGTTCCCTCAATCACTGGACTTGAAATGTTACGTCCACCACATGCTGCTCCTGGTTCGGCTGCGTCGAAATCTTCACTTTCGAGGAAGGCTGCAGGGCGCCGGCCAGCGCTGCGGCAGCATCCTTCTTCAAAAACTCGCTCATGTACGACCCATCGAACACGTACCCTGTTTTCAGCCGCCACTTCCCTTTCAGGCGATCGGCGACTTTCGGAGGCACTCCGAAAACTTCGAAGTTCCCCATGCGATACTGCGGCCCTTCTGAGGCCGTCACCACGTAGTGGACATGCCCGCCCGCTTCATCGAGCACCTGCTCCGTCGTGATCTTCGCTTCGAAGTAGCCGTTCTTCGCGTAAGCCTTCTTGACTGCTGCCCAGCCTTCCTCGATCTTCTGTTCATTCGCCGTGCTCTCCGCCTTCATACCCGTCAACGATTCCAGGTCCGCCTCCGCAAATCGCTGATTGCCTTTCCACTCCGGCGCGGCCCAGCGATACGCCCTTCCCTCATTTACCGTGTAGATGGCTTCGACGGCAAACTCGTTGGAGCCTGGCGCGTGGCTCAGCACGCGCGCCGTCAAGTTGGCGGTGGCCCGCAGATAGCCGCGCTCGTGATAGAACGGCATCAGCACCGCCGTCGCGAAGGAGAGGCATCGCGCCCTGGAGTAGTCCTTGCCCGCCAGCACTCCTGCGTCTTTCTCCAGCTCCTTGGGACTCGCCGCCAGCATGCCGCTAAAACTCACCGCCTGCATCTTCACTTGCGGCCCTTGCGCCACATACAGGTGATTCCAATTGGGGTCCACAATGCTGGCCTGCTGCACGCGCCGCTCCACACGCGCGGTAACGCCTCGCTCTTGCGACAGTTTCTCCAGATCTCGCGAAATATCATCCAAAATCGTCCCGGTCTCCGGAGCCTCTCCCGTGTACAGCGGAATATCTTTCTGCAGCCGGGCTTGCAATTCCTCGTCGCTCGCCCACACGAAATTGTCGAAGATGCATTTCCGAAACTTCGCCACCTCTTTCACGGTGAATTCCACGGTAACCTGATTCCCATGCGGCGTGTACGTGTAGCTCACTTCCTCAAACGCGCCGCTCTTCCCCAGGATCTCCGCCGCACGGTTGAGCGCTTTGACGTCGAAATCTTGCCCGGCCTTCCATCCAATCGTTGCCAGCACCTGGTCCCCGCTGAATCTGGCCTGTCCGCTGACGACGATGGACTTAATCGTGAGCGACGGAGCGCTGGCAGGGCTCTGCGCGACGATTGGAGCCGGCGCCAAACAGAGGGCTGCCCCTACCGGCAGGAAAGGAAGAACCCGCATGGATACGTGATTTCGCATCCGCGAATTGTAAACGTCTGTAGCCTTAGCCGCAAATTGGCTCACGCATTACCCTCCAGGCTCTTCCGCCAACCACGGGGTATTTGCAATGGAGGCTCCGTCCAAAACCTACACCCGAGTCAGCAAGATTTCTCGAAGCCGAACGACGCTTATGCCCGGGCGAGCGCCACGCGTTCGGATGGAATGCCCTGGGTTCGGATGGGGGTGCGCTAGGTCAGGATGGAATGAATGATGATGGTATTGCCGCCGAGCAGCACCGGATCGGAGACCAATTCTTTGGTCCAGCGGTCCTTCTGCCGCGCCTGTGGCGTGAACTTGGCCAGCAGGCGGATAAAGGCGACCAGCGGCCAGTACAGCCACTGGTTGGCTTTCACACGGTCGCGGTAGATGCCTTGAATCGCGAAGCCGTTTTTTTCGAGGTAATAGCGCAGCTCGTTGTAGCCGACGGGATTTGCGTGCACGACAATCTCGTCTTTGCCGGCGGTGTCATACTGAATCTTGGCCTTCGATTGATCCGAAAGGGGCTTGAAGTGAGAGGTATAGCCGAACAGCAACCACTTCAGCCGTTCTTCAACGTTCATGATATTCGGCACGCTGATGATCAGGTGTCCCTTTGGCTTTAGGAGCCGCTTGTACTCGCGAAAGGCCTGCGGAACGGAATCGATGTGCTCCAGGCCATCGAGCGAAGTGATATAGTCGAACGACTGCGCGGCATACGGCAACGTTCCGGACAAATCTCCGCGTTTGATCTCCACGCCATCCAACCGGAACAACTCTGAATACAAATCGCAGCAGCGTAGCTCGAAACCCTCCGCAAGCAGCCACTGCGCCAAGGCCCCTTCGCCGGTCGGGCAATCGAGCAGTAAACCTCGCGGCAGCGGTTTCAGAATCTGCAACACGGTTTCATGCAGCCCCGGCCGCGAAATCCGCTCCGGCCCGCGATTTCCTGCCAGCAGCGGCGGATGGTCGGGCCCTTTAATGGTGCGCGATGGCGTGCTCGCCGCTGTCTCTACCGTCGCCAAATGTAGCTCCTCATGTAGGGCCAGGCTTCAGCCGGGCCAAGCCGCCGCCAACCTTCCGCCGCAGCGTGAAGCGCCCTAATCCCCAGCCTGCCGGCCGCGAACAAAAAAGGGCGCGCTGCAATTCTACCCGCAGCGCGCCTTTGAAATCTCGACAATCTCGAGTTCAGCCCTGCTTACGCGAGATGGCGTTCCAGCGCTTTGATGATCTGATCTTTCGGCACTGCGCCGACGATCTGCTCGACCATCTGCCCGTTTTTGAAAACCAGCAACGTGGGAATGCCGCGGATGTTGTAGCGGCCCGCGGAATTCATGGCTTCATCCACGTTGAGCTTGGTCACTTTGAGCTTGCCCTCGTAGTCATGCGCGATTTCCGCGACCGTGGGCGCCAGCATGTGACACGGGCGGCACCACTCCGCCCAGAAATCCACCATCACCGGCGTCGTATTGCTCGCGGTGAGCACCTCCGCCTCGAAATTGCCGTCATTGACTGCCAGAATGTTTTCAGCCATGGTCTTTGCCTCGGCGAGTTGCGCCACTCGACGCCTCGCCAGTCTCTCCTCGAATCAGGCTAATTAGATGTTACAACGGGCTTTTGGTTGCGCGGCCCTTTGGCAGCAGCGGCGCCGCCTCGCACCGTCACCAGGCCTCGTGCCGCCCTCGCCGCTTGGTACACTTTCTCGTACTCGGCCGCTGGAGCCTTCCACGAAAAATCCTTGCCCATGCCGTTCAGTTGAATGCGCTTCCAGATGCGCTCGTCCGCAAAGTGATGCAGCGCCTGGCGAATAGCGTACATCATCGCGCCGCCGGAGTATTCCTCGAACTTGAACCCAGTTCCGGTGCCATGTTCGAGGTCGAAGGTCTCGACGGTGTCGTCCAATCCACCGGTGGCTCTCACGACCGGCACCGTACCATACTTCAAACTGTAGATCTGGTTCAAGCCGCAGGGTTCGTAGTGCGACGGCATCAGAAACAGGTCTGCGCCGGCTTCCACTTTGTGCGCCACTGCATTGTCGTACGCGATTCGCGCGGCGGCGCGGTCCGGGTACGCCGCAGCCAGCGCGCGGAACATGTCTTCATAGCGGCGGTCCCCGGTGCCCAGCACCACCAGCGCTGCATCTTCGCGCATCAACTCGTGCGCGCGCTCCGCGATTAAGTCGAATCCCTTTTGATCCGCGAACCGCGAGACGATTCCGATCACCGGCCGGCCCAAGTGCTGCGGTGGAAGCCCGAAAGTCTCCAGCAGATCCTGTTTGCACGCGTGCTTGCCGGAAAGATCCTTGGCGGAATAGCGCGCCGTGATGAACGGATCGCTTTCCGGGTTCCACGCGCTGTAATCGACTCCGTTCAAGATTCCTACCAGGCGATCCGCGCGGCTGCGTACCACGCCGTCCAGCCCGTAGCCATACTCGGGCGTCTGAATCTCCCCCGCATAGCGCCGGCTCACCGTCGTCAAATAATCGGAATAGACCAGCCCGCCTTTAAGGAAATTCACCTTGCCGAAAAATTCCAGACCGCCGGGATGAAACAGCGGCGCGGGAATCCCCGCGCGTTCCAGCACTTCTTTTCCAAATTGCCCGTGATACCCCATGTTGTGAATGGTGAAGACCACCGGAAGGTCCTTCACCAGCGGATCGTCGCTGTACACGGTGCGCAGCAGTACAGGCACGAGGGCCGCTTGCCAGTCGTGGCAGTGAAACAAGTCCGCGGGCCAGATGTGCTTGGAGATTTCGATGGCGGTGCGGCAAAACTCGCTGTAGCGCTCGGCGTTGTCCGGATACTCGCCGTGGGCTCCGCCGTAGATGCCGTCGCGATCGAAGTAGGCGGGGTCGTCGACGAAGAAGTAGCGCACGCCCGCGATGGAGGTGCCGTCCGCAACGGCCGGAAATCGCAGGCGGTTGCCGATGGGAATGGTCACGCTGGGCATGACCACGGCGGTCGCTTTGGTGCCGCGGTAGCGCGGCAGCACCACGGCGACTTCGTGCCCCGCCGTCACCAGCGCTTTCGGCAGCGCCTCGACCACGTCCGCAAGGCCGCCCGTCTTCGAAAACGGCAGCCCCTCCGACGCCACGAACAGGATTCTCATGCTTTCATGACCAAACTTGACGCTACCGAACGTCCCCAATGCCGTCAAGGGGCGCGGGTAAACCAATTGTTGGGGACTACTGGATGCTGCGATGTGTCACTCGATTAGAACTCGCCTAGACCATCTGTGGGGCGTGCCGCCTCGATGGTCATCTATTTACGCAATTTTACGAAATTTTTGGGGATTTGCTTCGTCTCTACTATGAGCTTCCCATAGCTTATCTACCGGAGTAGGATTTGGAAACTATGGCAAAACGCGACACCCCGCCCCTTAGCGGGGAAATGCTTCCTGGAACGCTGGATATGCTTATCTTGCAGACGCTGGTGCTCGGTGCGGCGCATGGGCACACCATCGCGCACTTGATCGAGCATCGCTCGGAATCGGTGCTGCAAGTGGAGCACGGCTCGCTTTATCCGGCGCTGCACCGGCTCGAAGATCGCGGCTGGATCGCCTCGTTCTGGGGCACCTCGGAAAACAACCGCAAGGCGCGGTACTACCGGCTTACGCGAAGCGGACGCAAGCAACTGGCCACACATACCGACCGGTGGCAGCAACTGATTCGCGCCATCGGCCGCGTGCTGCAGCCGAGCAACGAGTAGAGCATGCGACTGTGGCGCTTTCTTCGGCGAAAACATTGGGACCGCGAGCGCGAGCTGGAGATCCAGGCGCATCTGCAAATCGAAACCGACGATTTTATTGCCCGCGGCATGTCGCCGGAAGAAGCGCGCCGCGCGGCGCGGCGCAAGCTCGGCAACCTCACGCAAATTCGCGAGGAGATATACGAAATGAACAGCCTCGGCTTTCTGGAAACGCTCGGGCAAGACTTGCGCTACGCGATCCGTATGTTGCGGCTGAATCCCGCATTCACGCTGGTGGCGGTGCTTTCGCTGGCGCTCGGTATTGGCGCGAACACCGCCATTTTCCAGCTGCTCGACGCCGTGCGCTTGCGCAGCTTGCCGGTGGCCAAGCCGGCGGAATTGTATGAAGTACAAGTGGTCAGCCCGAAAGGACGCAGCGGAAACTTCCCGAACCGCTACGGCCACATAACCAACGCGATGTGGGAGCAGATTCGCGATCGTCAGGAAGCGTTCTCCAGCATCTTCGCGTGGGGCGATTGGCCATTCGACTTGTCGCAAGGCGGCAGAGTCCGGCAAGCAGAAGGCATTTGGGTCAGCGGAGACTATTTCCGCACGCTGGGAGTGAGTCCGCTGATGGGCCGGCTGATTTCCAGCGAGGATGATCGGCGCGGGTGCGCTCCAGTGGCGGTGATCAGTTACGCCTTCTGGCAACGGGAATTTGGAGGAGCGGCTTCGGCAGTGGGCTCGACGGTGTCCTTGGATACGCATCCGGTACAAGTGATTGGTGTAACTCCGGCAAACTTCACCGGAATCGATGTCGGGCATCGTTTCGATCTGGCCGTGCCGGTGTGCTCCGAACCGGTCTTTTCCGGCAAGGAAAACAAGCTGGAGAGGCGCTGGGCGTGGTGGCTGACCGCGGTCGGGCGGCTGAGACCCGGCTGGTCGCCGAAGCGCGCCGACGCGCATCTGCAAGCGCTGGCCAGTTCGGTGTTCGCGGCGGCGTTGCCGCCGCAATTCGACGCTGAACGGCAAAAGAACTTTCTCTCGTACTCGCTGAAGACAAGTCCGGCAGCCCAAGGCCTTTCCGATTTGCGCGACACCTACGAAGATCCATTGTGGCTGTTGATTGCCATCGCCGGCGTCGTTCTGCTGATTGCGTGCGCGAACCTGGCGAATCTTTTGTTGGCCCGGGCGACGGCCCGGGAGAAGGAAGTAGCGGTGCGCCTGGCCATCGGCGGCTCCCGCGGACGGCTGGTGCGGCAATTCTTGACGGAGAGCTTGCTGCTTTCGCTGGTCGGAGCCGTGTGCGGAGTCCTGCTGGCCCGTTTCTTGTCGCAGGCGCTGGTGGCGTTTCTTACGACTTCGCAGCAAACAATTTTTCTCGACCTGCGCATGAATGCGATGGTGTTGCTGTTCGCGGCGGGGCTGGCCATTCTTACGTGTGTGCTGTTTGGCTTGCTGCCCGCTCTGCGCGCCACGGGAATCGCTCCCGCGGCGGTGATGAAAGCGGGTGGAAGAGGCACGACGGCCGGGCGCGAGCGATTTACGCTGCAGCGGGCGCTGGTCGCGGGTCAGGTGGCGCTTTCGCTGGTGCTGCTCTTTTCCGCGCTTCTTTTCGTGCGCACGTTCCACAAACTCTCCATGCTGAACGCCGGGTTCCGGACGGACGGCGTTCTGGTGGTCAGCCTGAACGGGCAACGCGCCGGATACACCAAGGAGCAATGGCCTGTGGTCGACCGGCAATTGCTCGAACGCGTGCGCAGCGCGCCGGGCGTGGACCGCGCGGCGCGCGCCGAGAATTTCCCGATGGGCGGCGGCTGGTTCAACGATCACGTGACCCCGGCGGATGGCGACGCGGCAAAATCCGAAGGAAAACTCTCGTACTTCACGATGGCGAGTCCCGGATTCTTCGAAGTGATGGGCATCCCGCTGCTCGCAGGGCGCGACCTGGCGGACACCGACACCGCCACTGCACCCTTGGTGGCGGTCATCAACCAGGCGTTTGCCCGGAAGATCTTCGGGACCACCGACGTACTGGGGCGGCGCTTCGTAAAGATCGACGGGGTACGGCGGACCGCCATGACTTTCGAGATCGTGGGAATCGCGGGAGACACCAAAGTCACTTCGCTGCGAGAAGATAATGAGATCATGACCTACGTGCCGGACACCCAGTTGCCAGGTGCTGAATTGTCGCAGACCATCGTAGTGCACTCGAATGTGCCGTTGCGGGACGTGATGGCCGCGGTGCTGCGCGGAGTAGCGCAGGTGAATCCCGCGATCAGCGTGGATTTCAACGTGTTCAAGACGCAGATCGAGGAGACCCTGGTTCCGGAAAGCTTGATGGCCACGCTTTCCGGCTTTTTCGGATTGCTCGCAGGCGTGCTCGCGGTCATCGGCCTCTACGGCGTAATTTCCTACATGGTGGCGCAACGCAGGAATGAAATCGGCATTCGCATGGCGCTGGGTGCGGGACGCAGTAGCATCTTGAAGATGGTGCTGCGTGGCGCGGGCACACTGATCGCTGCCGGGCTGGCCGTGGGAACGGTTCTGGCGCTGCTCGGAGCGCGCGCCGCCAGTTCCCTGCTCTTTGGCCTGCGCCCCTACGATCCCGCTACGCTGATTTTGGCCGTCCTCCTTCTCGCCGCTGTTTCCTTTCTCGCGGCCGCCATCCCCGCACGCCGAGCCGCGCGCCTCGAGCCCATGAACGCATTGCGCGACGAATAATTTCTGGTGGCGCCGGCATCTTGCCTGCGCGCGCATTCCTTGCCTGCGCTCCCTTTACTTCGACCAACTATCTGATGCTTGCCAAGATGGGGCGCAGCAGTGCTGCGCCCCTACGCCTGCTACACTGTTTCGCGCATGGCGCGGCAAAAGCTCGGTCAACATTTTTTATCGGATGCCGGATGGCGCGAGAAGATCGCCCGCGCCATCGGCGTTTCCGAACATTCCATCGGAGGTGCGCGCACCGGCGCCGCCGGATCGGTGTGGATCGAAGTCGGCGCCGGCCACGGCGAGATGACCCGGCACCTGGCCGCCACGGGCGCGGACGTCATTGCCGTGGAATTTGATCCCTCGCTGGCAAAACGTCTGCACGATCTCGCCGCCGAATATCCCAACCTGACCGTCGTCGCCGCCGACATTCTCGAGACCGACATCGCCGCTCTAGCTGCAGGCCGCCGTGTACGCCTCTACGGCAATCTTCCGTACTACATCACCTCACCGATCCTTCATCATCTTTTTCAGTTCGCCGATCACCTCGATGAAATCCACATCGTCATTCAGCTCGAGGTGGCTTTCCGGCTGGCGGCCCGTCCCGGTACCCGCGATTACGGCTATCTCTCCGTGCTCACCCAATATTTCTCGCGCCCGAGCTTGGCCATGAAGATTCCGCCGGGAGCCTTCCGCCCGCCGCCGGAAGTCGCCTCAGCACTGGTCTCGCTGCGCCTGCCGGGCGAGCGCGCCAAACTGCCGCCGATGGACGAGTCCGGCCTTCTCGATTTTGTGAAATTGTGTTTCGCGCAAAAGCGAAAAACACTGTTGAACAATTTGCGCCCGATCGCCGAACCCGAGCAGGTCAGGCAAGAGCTGCAGCGGCAGTCGCTGCGCGCCGACTCGCGCGCCGAGCAACTGAGCGTCGCGCAATTTGCGGCGCTGTACTCGACGATCGGAAAAGGAATCACCACGGAGTTCACCGAGCGCGCGGACAACTAGCTCACAGTGCGCCAGGCGGCCAGCCTCTTTCAGGCCTCCGCCTTCTTCAGCGTGGCGATCAGCCGGTCCGGATAGTCGCTCATGATTCCGTCGATCCCCGCGGCAGCAAGCATGCGCATATGCGCGGGATGGTTCACCGTCCAGCAGACCACTTGCAGATCTCGCCGCCGCGCCTCGCTGAGCATCGACGGCGTGATCAGATCGCCGCGCACCGCCAGTTGCCTCGCGCCGATCTCCAGCGCCTTCTCGATCAGATTCTCGGTTTGGCCATCAAACAGCAACCCTGTCATCAGCGTCGGCTCAACCTTGCGGATAGCCGCCAGAATCGAAGGGTCGAACGAAATCACCACGGTGCGCGCAATTTCTCCCGATTCGCGCAGCGCACCGATCAACGCGTGCTCGCCGCCCCAGGAGCCGCCGGGCTTGAGTTCGAGGTAGAACACCACATCGTGCTTTTTCGCGAAGCCGAGAATTTCTTCCAGCGTGGGAATGCGCTCGCCGGCAAACTCGCTGCCGAACCACGCTCCGGCGTCCAGCCGCCGCAGCTCCGCCAGGGTCAGCTCGTGCACCGCGCCTTTGCCGTTGGTGGTGCGCTCGACCGTGTTGTCGTGGATCGCCACAAATCGCGCGTCCCGCGAAAGCTGCAAGTCCGTTTCGATAAATGTCGCGCCCATGGCCAGCGCTTTGCGAAACGCCGCCATGGTATTTTCCGGCGCATGGCCGGAAGCTCCGCGATGGGCAATCACCAGCACGCTTTCCCGCTCCTATCCGCTCCCTGCGCGATTCGCGGACAATCCAACTCATCCACAAAAGTTTCGTTTTCTGCCTCGACTTTATTTCATGCTAACACCAGCGGACGGCCCGCTGGCATGCACCCTTTCCTGCTGCGCCCTGAATCTAACGTTAGGGGAAAGCAATACGCACACTCTTTGGAGGAAAGATCATGAGAAAGGAACTTCGGGCCCTCTTCGCAGCGCTGGTTCTTTGCATGCCGCTTGCTGCGGCGCCATCCGGTTGGGCCGCCGCATCAGACAAGCGCCAAAAGAATCAGGAACCTAAGACACAGCAGGAATTAGTCCGCGAGGTGCGCCACCAACTCGTTCTGCTTCCGTACTACTCCGTCTTCGATAACCTCGCGTTTCGTGTGGACGGCGACAGGCTAATTCTCGAAGGCCAGGTCACCCGCCCGACTCTGAAATCCGACGCCGAAGGCGCCGTGAAAAGCATCCCGGGAATCTCGGCAGTGGTGAACAACATCGAAGTGCTGCCCCTTTCGCCCATGGATGACCAGATCCGTCGGGCCACCTATCGCGCCGTCTACGGCGAGACCGGCCTTTCGCGTTACGCCGAATCCGCCGTTCCGTCCATTCATATCATCGTGAAAAACGGCAACGTCACGCTCGAAGGTGTCGTAGACAGCGAAGGAGACAAGAATCTCGCCAACATTCGCGCCAGTGCGGTGCCAAATGTCTTCTCCGTGAAAAACAACCTGGTTGTCTCCAGCGGAAAATAAACATCTGCCGGATTGCCTGAAAGGGGCCTCGTCCGCGAGGCCCCTTTCTTTTTTCCTCGCGAGCTAGCGATCCTCCACGGGAGAATCGGTCAGCAATCCCTGGTCCCTCAGGATGCGCCGCACCTTTTTCGGCGAAACCGAGAGCCGCGCCGCCACGCGCGCCACTTTGCACCCTTCCCGCCGCCACACCTTGGGAATTACGATGGACGCAAATTCATCGCTCACTTGCTGAAATGTTTTCCCGCCCACCAAGCCGTGTGACCAGTCGCGCAGCGCCGCATTGATGTTTCCCGTGCCGCGCAGCTTGCGCCGAAGCTGCTGTAGCTCCCGCCAAACGTAGTCGTGGCTCGTCGGTTTCAGCAGCGTGGTCGCTTCGTCGCAGCACTGCCGCGCTTCTTCCATGTCCTCGGCGAAATCCAGGCATAGCGCCAGGCCCAGCGCGACGTACGCCTTGGCAATGAGCCGGCGATTCTGCGTGTGCTTGGCAAGTTGCAACCCTTCCCGCGCATACTCGCACGCCAGTTGCGAAGACGGCGCTTCGCTCGAGCCTTCCTCGATCTGCTCTTCGAACTTCGTACTCTCCACCGCGCACTGCAGAATGCGCGCACGCGCCTTCAGCACGCTGTCCTTCTTCTCATCGCCTAGCTGGAAAGCCGTCGCGCCTTCGGATGCCGCGCGGTCCAGCTCGCCGTCATCGAGATACAGGTAAGCGAACGTGATGTGCACGTTCCCGGTGCCGCGGTGATCGCCGAAGCGCGCATAAATCTCGCGCGCGGTGCGCAGATGCTCGAAGGCTTCGGCGCGCAACCGCACCAGATGCTCGCGGCTCTTGAGTCGTGTGGCCGTGGCAGGCGCGGCTTCGCGATCCCGTTTTTTGCGGGAGCGCGCCGCCTCGCGGTCCAGTTTGTCGCGCAATTGCAATGCCAGCATGCGCTTCACGAAAGCAATGTTTACGAACGACCGCGCCAGATTGCGGTTGTGCGGATCGCGCTTGCTGTACTCCTCGATGGCTTTCCCGAAGCGCGTCAACGCCTGATCGTAATTTCCCAGCCGCCGCGCGATGCGCCCGTACGCCGAACTGATGTTGCCGCGCGTCAGATGATCGTCCGTCTCCAGCAGCACGCTTTCCGCTTCGCCAAGAATCTTCGCCGCTTCCTCCGGCTTCCCTTCCTGAAACGCGATCCACCCTTCCAGGACGCTCATCACCGCCGCCATCTTCGGATACTGCAAACGCAGCGCCAGCTCGCGCGCCTTGGCCACGTAGCCAAGCGCGTCGTCGTAGCGTCCTTGCCGGCGAAAGCAGCGCCCGGTCCAGAAATTGGCGATGGAAATAACCTGCTTCTCCAGAATCTCGTTTTCCAGCGCCAGCACCACTGCGAAATGCTCCGCCGCTTGCCCGTACTCTTCTTCGGACATGGCCATCAATCCTTCGGCCATGCGCACGTGAACATAATCCAGCACGGAAAGATTTTGCCGGCACGCCAGCGGAAACCGTTCGAGCAGTTGCTTCACCAGGTCGCGCCGCCCGAAGCCGATGTCCACCCATTGCGCCAGATAGCCCAGCAGCACGCCGCCGCCAGGCTCGCGCGGGCTGCAGGACTGGAAAACCGCCTCCAGAGTATTCAGGTGCTCGAAACCCTTGCGGATTTGCCGGGAGGCCACATTGTCCCGCAGTTCCTCAAGCACCTGTTCATAAGGAGAATTTTGGACGAAAAGGCTCAATTTAGGCATAGACCTTTCCCGCCGAAGAAGCTCGCAGCCACCATCAATCTCGTAAGCCATTCATAATACACACTTTATTAATGGACCTCCGGATGCCATAACCACGCCAAGAAGCTCGCTTGGAACCAACGGCCGACCGCGGCTTCTTCTCGCCCCTTCCGGGCACCCGTCCGAATCGGACGGGTCGTTTTGACTCGGCCCTTATTTTGGAGTCTACTCCATTCCACTGGGCCAACGAGCACTTTTCTCGCGGCCCCCTCGGAGAAAGCAACAAAAAAACGCCATGGCCGCCACAGCGACATCCTTCTCAGGTGCTCACGCAGCAAATCCTTTCTCGGATCGCATTGTGCCCCTCAATTCCGCTCCCGCGGATTTCGACGCCGCGCGCGACCTCCCTCAGGGCTTCCTGGAATTTCTCACCCCGCTGCACGCCGCCCTCACGCTGCGCCAGCGCGCCTTGATCAACCGCCGCGAATTCGCCCTCGCGCAGTCGCACTCCGGCAAGCTCCCCGGCTATCTCCCGCCCTCCGTCGCCACCATGCAACCTTGGCGCGTCGAGTTGCCCTCCTGGTGCGCCGACCAGCGCAACCAAATGACCGGCCCCGCCGACGACGCGGACCTCGTCGTAAAAATGCTGAACTCCGGCGCCCCCGGCGTGATGCTCGATCTCGAAGATTCCATCGCCAACCACTGGGAAAACAGCCAGCGCGGCGTCCAGAATACTCTCGCCGCTCTCGCAGGCCGCCTCACCTATTTCGATCGCAAGCGCAACAAAGAAGTCGGCATCAACCCCAGCAAAACCGTAATTTTCACGCGCCCCCGCGGCTTGCACCTGCATCAAGCCGGCGTTCTGCCCGGCGAACTGCTTCCCGCATCGCTCTTCGATGTCGCGCTGGTGGCCTATCAAGCCGATTTCAGCGCGCTCCAGCATCCTCTCTGCATTTACATTCCGAAATCCGAATCTGCCGACGAAGCCCTCTGGTGGCGCGATCTCTTCCAGATGATCGCGCGCCTCAAAGGCTTAGCCGCCAACGCCATCAAGTGCATGGCGCTCGTCGAGTCGCATCCGCTTGCTTTTCAAATGGAAGAGTTTGCCTGGAATCTCCGCGATCACATTCTCGGCCTCAATCTCGGCCGCTGGGATTACATGGCCAGCCTCATTCATTTCAATCTCCAGAATCCGGAATGGATGCTCCCCGATCGCAACACCATTCCCCACAACGTGCCTTTCTTCCAGAATCTGCGTGAACTGCTGCCGGAGATTTGCCACAAACACGGCATCCTCGCCATCGGCGGCATGACCGCGCTCTTCCCCAGCCGCGAAGACGCCGAGCTCAATGCCCGCGCCCTCAAAACCCTCGCCGAAGACAAAAAGAACGAAGCCAACGCCCGCATGGACGGCGCCTGGACCGGCCACCCGGATCAAAACGAAATCGCCGTCTCCCAATTCCCCATTCCCAACCAGATCCAGGCGCGTCCGGAAAACCCCAACACCCATCCGGACCTGCGCCCGCTTCCCAGCAACGTCGGCAAGCGCACCCTCGCCGGAACTCGCGCCGCCATCCGCACCGCAATTCGCTATCGCCACGGCGTGCTCAACGGCCGCGGCGCAAGCCTCCTCGACGGCTACATGGAAGATCTCGCCACCGATCGTATCTACCGCCTCATGATCGCGCAGCGCATCAAGCACTCCGCCACCGTGCAGGTGCTCGACGAAAACGGCGCGCCAGTTCTGCACACGCAGGAACTCATCGACCGCATCTTCGACGAAGAGCTCGACCGCTTGCTCCGCGAAAACGCCGCGAAAGGCAGCGACGATCCGCAAACTGTAGCCACGCTCCGCGAAGCCCGCGCCGTCAGCGAGGAAATGATTCGCCGCAGCGAATGCAACCCGGCTTGAACTGATTTTGTAGGAGACCCCGGAACGCTCGAGACGCAACAACGCAAGGAGAAGCAAATGTCAGCCAACCGCAACGGCACCAACGGAACGAACGGAACAAACGGCAAGCACACACAAGCAGATCACGCGGATTGGGCCACCAATCCCCGCTGGGCCGGCATCACCCGCTCCTATTCCTACGCAGACGTTCTCCGCCTCCGCGGCACCGTGCAAATCGAATACACGCTCGCGCGCCTCGGCGCCGAGCGCCTCTGGAATCTGATGCACACCGACGCTTTCGTCCCCGCGCTCGGCGCCATCACCGGCAATCAAGCCATGGAAATGGTGCAAGCCGGCCTCCAAGCCATCTACGGCTCCGGCTGGCAAGTCGCCGCCGACGGCAACTCCGCTGGCGACGTCTATCCCGACCAGTCGCTCTATCCCTGCGACTCCGCGCCAAAACTGGTCGCCCGCATCAATCGCGCCCTGCAGCGCGCCGATCAAATCGAATCCGCCGAAGGTAAAAAATCCGGCACTTACTGGTTCGCCCCCATCGTCGCCGACGCCGAAGCCGGTTTCGGCGGCTCGCTCAACGCCTACGAACTAATGAAGTCGATGATCGAAGCCGGCGCCGCCGGTGTTCACTTCGAAGATCAACTCTCCTCCGCCAAAAAGTGCGGCCACCTCGGCGGCAAAGTCGTCGTGCCCATCCGCGAATTCATCGAAAAACTCACCGCCGCCCGCCTCGCCGCCGACGTTTGCGGCGTCCCGACGATCCTCATCGCCCGCACTGACGCCGACTCCGCCGGCCTGCTGCTTTCCGACGCCGACCCGCGCGACCGCGAATTCATCCACGGCGACCGCACTCCCGAAGGCTTCTACCAATTTCGCGGCGGCATCGACGCGGCCATCGCCCGCGGCCTGGCCTACGCTCCCTACGCCGACATGCTCTGGTGCGAAACCTCCACTCCCGATCTCGCCCAAGCCAAAAAATATGCCGACGCCATCCACGCGAAATTTCCGGGCAAGCTCCTCGCTTACAACTGCTCGCCCTCCTTCAACTGGAAAAAGAAGCTCGACGACGTCACCATCGCCAACTTCCAGCAGGAACTCGGCAAGATGGGCTACAAATTCCAGTTCGTCACCCTCGCCGGCTTCCACGCCCTCAACATGTCCATGTTCCATCTCGCTCGCGGCTACGCGCAATCCGGCATGACCGCCTACTCCAAGCTCCAGCAGGAAGAATTCGCCGCCCAGGAACTCGGCTACAAAGCCGTCAAGCACCAGGCCTTCGTCGGCACCGGCTATTTCGACGAAATCGCCCAAGTGGTCTCCGGCGGCCACTCCTCCACCACCGCCCTCGCCGGCTCCACCGAAGCGCAACAATTCCACGGCCACGGCGCCGACCACTCCGAATCCTCGGCAGCTGCCGCCACTACCGCAGCCTGACGCGCAGCTCCAATTTAGTTAGAGATGAACCACAACCAGGAAGCGGCCTCTTCGCAGACCACCGCGCAGAAGCCGCCCTGTCTCAGCTCTATTTGACCGCGCGTCGCGCTCGCGGGGCCGGGTTTACGAGTACTCGCCGTCCGTAGACGGCAAAATCTGCCCGTCAGCTCCGCGCGGCTTCCGGCGCCGCGGCGCATATCCCGTCGCCACCGCATTCGTCATCACTTTTTGAAACGCCGACTGAAATTCCGCCATCTCCGCCGACGTTCCCACGGTAATTCGCACATGCGTCGGCCACACCGGCCACGGCCGCCCGATATAAACATTCCGCTCCGCCATCCCCGCGATTACTTCTTTCGCCGGGCGCTTCGTCTCCAGCATGAAGCAATTCGACTCCGACGGCACATACGCATACCCTTGCCGGCTCAGCCAGTCAAAAGTCCCCTGCCGGATCGCCGTATTCACTTCCTTCCGCGCCGGCACCAGTTGCCCATCCTTCAAGCACGCCGTAGCCGCTGCCACCGCCGTAATCGGCATCGCGCTGTATCCACCGTGCTGATTCAACTTCGCCAGCAGATCCGGCCGCCCAATCGCAAACCCGCAGCGAATCCCCGCCATCCCATAAATCTTCGAAAACGTGCGCAGCACGATCACGTCCTGCCCCGCTTTCACCAGATCCAGCGCCGAAGGCGCCGCCGAAAAATGAATGTACGCCTCATCCACCAGCACCACCGCGCCCTTCGGCTTGTTGGCCACCAGCCACTCAATGTCCGCGTGCGGCGTCAGCGTCCCCGTCGGATTGTTCGGCGTACAAACGTAAATCAGCCCCGCATCCGGCGCCGCCGCCACCATCGCCTTCGCATCGTGCCCGTACGTCTTGGTAAGCGGCACTTTCACCACGCGCGCTCCCACAAACTCTGCCGCGTGCATCCCCGCCTCGTAACCTGGATCCGCCGTCACGTAACTCTTCGCCGGCGACGTAAACGCCAGCACCGAATAATGCAGCGGTCCGCTCGATCCCGGATACACGCGCACATTCTCCGCCTTCAATCCCTCGGCATCCGCAAACACTTTCACCAGATCATCCGTCAGCCAATCCGAATATCGCCCGCCCTGCGGCGTGATCTCCCCGATTGCTCTTCGCGAAGCTTCGCATGGCCCCAGCGGATTCTCGTTCGCGTTGATCATGATCCCGCCAGGATGGAAATCCAGCTTCTGCCGCTGCGCCGCAGCAGCCAGCATCGGCTCCGTCATAATCCGCAGCGCCACCGCCGCCGATGCCGCCGCCCCCACCTGCAAAAATGTCCGCCGCGACCCCCGTGAACTCGCTTTGTAAGTGTTCATTGGCAACCTCACGCCGCCATCTTCTCACGAACAACCCCGCCCCGGCGATAACTCCTTTGCCGCCCCGCCACCTCCAATCCGGTAGGGGCGCAGCACTGCTGCGCCCCATCTACCGAGGCGGCGCACTCGCAGCGCCCAATTCCATCCCCGCCCCAACCTTCCCCTTGCTTACCGAGGGAACCCGCGCTACACTCCCCTCGGTAACCAAGGGAGCTTCCGCAAAATGTCCAAACCTTCCGACCTCGTCCAAGGCACTCTCGATCTCCTGCTCCTGAAAATTCTGGCGCTTGAACCGCTCAACGGCTTCGCCATCAGTATCCGCCTGAAGCAAGTCTCCCGGGAAATCCTGCAAGTCAGCGACGGCTCCCTCTATCCCGCGCTCCACAAACTCGAGCAGGAAGGCTGGATCAAAGCCGAATGGCGCCCCAGCGAAAACAATCGCCGCGCCAAATTTTATTCCCTCACCCGCCTCGGCCGACGCCAGCTCAATCTCGAAGCCGCCAACTGGAATCGCCTCTCCGCCGCCATCTCCCACGTCATCAAGCTCGAGGAGGTCTGACATGCGCCTGCGCCCAGAACAATGGCTCTACACCATCCCGCATCGCCTCCGCTCTCTCTTTCGCCGCAACCAACTCGAGCAGGAACTCGACGAAGAACTCCGCGACCATCTCGAACGCAAAACGCAACTCTACATGGCCGCCGGCCTTTCACCCGATGAAGCTCGCCACTCCGCCCTCCGCGACCTCGACGGCCTCGAACTCCGCAAAGAGCAATGCCGCGACGCCCGCCGCGTCCACGTAGTCGAAAACCTCTTCCAGGATTTTCGCTTCGGCCTCCGTATGCTCCGCAAAAGCCCCGCCTTTGCAGTCACCGCTATCCTCATGCTCGGCCTGGGTATCGGCGCCAACACCGCCATTTTTTCCGTCGTCAACGCCGTCTTGCTCCGCCCGCTCCCATTTCCCTCGCCCCAGCAGTTGGCGCGCCTGGAATCCACGGTCGCCGCTACCGGCCAACCCGGCGGCCTTTCCTATCCCGATTTCCTCGATTGGAGAAAACAAGCCACCGCCTTCCAGAGCATCGCCGTTTTCAGCCAACGCGGTTTCGCACTTTCCGGCGTGGGCACTCCGGTTCGTCTCGAAGGTGCCATGGTCAGTGCCGATCTCTTTCCGTTGCTGGCCGTGCCCCCTGAACAGGGCCGTTGGTTTCACGCGGAAGAAGACCAGCCTGGCGCAGCGGGTGGCGCAGACACCGTCATTCTCAGCCATCGCGCCTGGCAGCAATATTTTCAATCTGATCCCATGATCGTCGGCCGCCACGTGCAACTCGATCACGCCGATTTCACCATTGTCGGCGTGATGCCGGCAACCTTCCAGTTCCCCATCGGTCCTGAGGCCATCGATATATGGACCACTGTAGCCGTGGATGCGCGCACCAACGCTGGCCAGAAATCCATGCTGGCACAGCGCGGCGTGCATTACCTCAGCGCCGTCGCGCGGCTCAAGCCCGCAGTCTCCGTGGCCGCCGCGGAAACGGAAATGCGCCGCATCGTTTCCGCCTTGAATGAGCAAAATCCCAACGACGGCCGCCGTGGAATGAACGTCGCCGCGGAGCGCGATCACCTTTCCGGAGACGTACGCACCGGTCTGCTCGTCTTGCTGGGCGCCTCCGGCTGCGTTCTGTTGATCGCCTGCGCGAATCTCGCCAGCTTGCTGCTCTCCCGCGCAACAGCGCGCCGCCGCGAAATGGCCATCCGCAGTGCCCTCGGCGCCGGTCGCCGCCGCCTCATTCAACAACTGCTCGTCGAGAATCTTTGCCTCGCCTTTGCCGGCGCTGCTGTCGCTCTCTTGCTCGCGCGCTCCGGAATTCAGTTTCTCCTGCAACTTGCGCCGCTCGATGTCCCGCGCCTCCAGCAAGCCGCCATCGACTCCCGCGTTCTTCTTTTCACTTCCGCCGCCGCTGTCTTTACGGCTCTCGCTCTGGGCCTGGCTCCAGTGCTGCAGCTTTCCAGGCTTCAGGTCATGGACGCGGTGAAAGACGGCGCCCGTGGACAGTCCGCCGGAGCCGCCCACAGCCGCTTACGCAGTCTTCTGGTAATCGGCCAGATGTCGCTCGCCGTCGTGTTGCTGATCGGCGCCGGCCTGCTGTTGCAAAGCCTCTCCCGCCTGCTCAGCGTCAATCTCGGCTTTCGCTCCGACCACCTGGTGAGTTTCCGTGCCAACATGCCGGAAAACTATTCCGACGCACAGCAAGAGCGCTTCTATCAGCAACTCGAAGCCGGCCTCCGCAACTCTCCCGGCGTCTCTTCCGCCAGCGCCGTTTTCGGTCTGCCGCTCAGCGGGAATATGCTGGGTGTTAGCTTCGACGTCGACGATCGCAATATTCCCGACGCCGAGCAGCCTTCCGCCAACCTCAACATCGCCGAGCCTCGCTATTTCCAGACCTTGCGCATTCCCCTCCTCAAAGGCCGCGATTTCACCGCACGGGACACTCTTGCGGGCCTGCCAGTCGCCATCATCAACGATGCTCTGGCTCGCCAGTACTTTCCCGGCTCCGATCCCATCGGCAGGCACATCCGCCCCGGCGTCGCTAACGGCTACAAAACTCCTCCGAACCGCGTTATCGTCGGCGTGGTCCGCGAAGTTCAGTCGGAAGGCCTGCGCGAACCGCCGTCCCCGGAAGTGTACGTGCCCATGACCCAGTGTCCGCACGTCGGCAGCATGGCCATCGTCCTGCGCACGGAGTTGTCTCCACTTTCCATCATCGCGGGCGCCCGCTCTCAAGCCGCCGCTCTGGACAAAACCGTCCCGCTCTTCAACGCCAAAACCCTCGACGAATATCTCTCCGCTTCCGTCGCCCAGCCGCGCTTTCAAGTGCTGCTTCTCGGCACCTTCGCGCTCTTGTCCGTCATCGTCGCTGCGGTTGGCCTGTACGGCGCCATCTCCTACTCTGTCGCCCAGCGCTCCCACGAAATGGGCATTCGCCTCGCTCTCGGCGCGCAACGCCAGGACATCCTGCGAAAAGTTCTCGGCCAGGGCGTCATGCTCGCAGGCCTTGGATTGCTCATCGGCCTCGCCGCCGGCCTGGCTTTGGCTCGCTTCATGAGCAGCCTGCTTTTCGGCGTCAGCGCGCAAGACCCCCAAACCTTTGCAGCCGTTGCCGTTCTTCTCGCGCTCGTCGCGCTCCTCGCCTCCTACTTCCCTGCGCGCCGCGCCACCCAAGTCGACCCGGTCTACGCCCTGCGCCACGAATAGGAGGAATCATGCGCCTCGCTCATTGGCTCTACACCATTCCACTCCGCCTTCGCTCGCTCTTCCGCCGCGACGCCGTCGAACACGACCTCGACGACGAACTCCGCGATCATCTCGAACAAAAAACGCAGCTCTACCTGGCATCCGGCTTATCCGAACAGGAAGCGCGCAACGCGGCGCGCCGCGACATCGACGGCCTCGAACTGCGCAAAGAACAATGCCGCGACGCCCGCCGAACCCGTCCTCTCGAAGATCTCGCGCAAGACATTCGCTACTCCCTCCGGGCCCTCCGCAAATCTCCCGGCTTTACCGCCACCGCCGTCCTCACTCTCGCTCTCGGCATCGGCGCCAACGCCGCCATCTTCAGCGTCGTCAACGCCGTCCTCCTTCGCCCGCTGCCCTATCCCGACGCCAACCGCATCCTGACCCTTTCCAACAATCAATCCGTTCCCGATCTCGAAGACATCCAGAAGCAAACTCGTTCTTTCTCCGGGATGGGCGGTATCAGCAAGCAGGCGCTCGATTTCACCAGCTCCGGCGAACCCATCCAGATTCTTGGCGGCCTCTGCAACGCCGATTTTTTTCCAGCGCTCGGCGTCCACCCCGCCATCGGCCGCCCGTTCACGCCGGAGGAAGACCGCTTCGGCGGCCCCGCGCTCGTCCTTCTCTCCCACGCCTTCTGGACCAACCACTTCGCTGCCGATCCCGATGTCGTCGGCAAATCCATACGCCTCAGCGGCAACTCCTACACCATCATCGGCGTCATGCCCCGCGATTTCTGGCTCCCCGGCAAACCCGTCGATGTCCTCGCCTCCATCCGTATCGGCAATCCCGTCGCCGCGCAATTCCGCGGCGTCCATTTCCTCGCCACTTATTTGCGCCTCAAGCCGGGCGCATCCCTCGAGCAAGCCGCCGCGGAAATGCTAAATGTCGATCGCTGGCTCGAAGCCCACTATCCCGAGCACGATCGCGATTTTCACCGCTCCTTGCTTCCGCTCCGCGATGCCCTCGTCGGCAACGTTCGCCTCGACCTGCTCGTCCTCTTCGTCGCCGTCGGCATTGTTCTCTTGATCGCTTGCGTCAATTTTGCCAGCCTGCAACTCGCCCGCTCTGCCACTCGCCGCCGCGAAATCGCCATCCGCGCTGCTCTCGGCGCACCTTCCGGCCGCCTCGTCCGTCAGATCGTCACCGAAAGCGTTCTTCTCTCCTTGCTCGGCGGCGCCGGCGGCATCCTCCTCGGCGTTCTCGGTGTCCGCCTACTCATGCTCTTGAAGCCGGCAAACCTCCCGCGCATCGAAAACACCTCCGTGGATGCGTCCGTCCTCATTTTCACTTTCGCCCTCTCTCTTTTCACCGGCATACTCTTTGGCCTGATTCCTGCTTTCAGCGCCGCTTTCTCCGGCGCCAACGTGCATCTCAAGGAAGATCAGCGCGCCACGTCCGGCAGCGCTTCCGGCTTTCAGCTGCGAAGGCTCCTCGTGGTCTCGGAAATTGCTCTCGCGCTTATCCTCTTGATCAGCGCTACGCTCATGCTTCGCAGCTTCGCGCTTTTACATCGCGTCGATCCCGGCTTCCGCACCGCCGATATCCTCAGCATGCGGCTTGAGCTCCCCGCCGCACGCTACCAGGAACAGTCCAGGCAGCGGCAATTGCATCAGCAATTGCTCGAGCGTCTCAACTCAACTCCCGGCGTGCAAGCGGCTCTCATCAGCGAGCTGCCCATGACCGGCGACTGGCTCGACCACAACTTCGTCATCGATGGCCGTCCCATCCCTCTGCCCGGTGCCGAGCCCGAGGTCCAGACGCGCACGATAGCTGGCGATTATTTTCGTCTGATGGGTATCCCGCTCCTCGCCGGACGCGATTTCAGCCCGCAAGACCGCACCGCCAGCCAGCACGTCGCCGTCGTAAACCGTGCTTTCGTCGCGCAATATTTTCCGTCAGACCATCCCATCGGCGCGCGCGTCGAATGGGCGCGCTCCGATCCACCGGACTGGATGACCATCGTCGGCGTCGTGGGTGACGTCAAGCATTTCGGTCCCAACCAACCGGAACAACCCGCTGTTTACGACCTCTACTCGCAAACCGCCCAGCAATGGAAACGCTGGATGTACATCGTGATTCGCAGCCAAGCTCCTGCGGGCGCAGTCCTGGCCGCCGCCAAGCAACACCTCTGGGCCATCGACAACCAGTTGCCCGTCACGCAAGTCTCCACCATGAACGAAGTCCTCGCCGCCTCGCTCGACCATCAGCGCTTCAATCTCACCCTGCTCGGCGCTTTCGCCGCCGTCGCACTTGCTCTCGCCATCGTCGGCATCTACGGCGTCATGGCCTACTCGGTCACCCAGCGCACCAACGAAATCGGCATTCGCGTCGCCCTCGGCGCGCAACACAAGGACGTCCTTCGCCTCATTCTCGGCCAGGGCGCCCGCCTCGCCCTCGTGGGCGCCGCCCTCGGCATTGCCGCTTCCCTCGCCCTCACGCGCTACCTTTCCCATTTTCTCTTCGGCATTAGCCCGCGCGACCCGCAAACCTTCTTCGTGATTCCCATCGCTCTCTGCATCGTCGCGCTCCTCGCGTACTACATTCCCGCGCGCCGCGCCCTTCGCGCCGACCCCCTCGTCGCCCTTCGCTACGAGTGACCCTGGAAGGAGACCTGTCACGAGAAAGGACACGCACATGCGCCCAGAACATTGGCTCTACACCATCCCGCAGCGCCTCCGCTCTCTCTTCCGCCGCGACCTCGTCGAGCAGGAACTCGACGAAGAACTCCGCGACCACCTCGAACAGAAAACGCAGTTCTACATCGCCTCCGGGCTCTCGCCAGAGGACGCCCGCCGCTCCGCCCGCCGCGATATCGACGGCCTCGAACTCCGCAAAGAGCAATGCCGCGACGCTCGCCAACTAAACCTCGTCGACAATCTTGTCCGCGACCTCCGCCACGCCGCCCGTTCTCTCCGCAAAAATCCCGCCTTCACTCTCGTTGCCATCCTCATCCTCACTCTCGGCATCGGCGCCAACGTCGCTATCTTCAGCATGGTCAATGCGCTGCTCCTCCATCCCTACAATTTCCGTGATCTCGATCGTCTCGTTCGCGTCTGGGAAAACCGCGGTATCGATGAAGGCTTCGACTCACGCCACGTCGCACCCGCAGACGCCCGCGACATCGCCGCCTTCACCAACGTCTTCGCCGGCCTGGCCACCTACACTTGCGGCGAATTCAATCTCTCCGACGCTGGCGACGCCGAGCCGGTACGCACCTGCCGCGTCTCCGCCAATTTCTTCGACGTCCTCGGCGCAGGCCCCGCCTTCGGCCACTCCTTCGCTCCCGCCAACGAGCAGCCCGGCTCCGACGATATCGCCATCCTCAGCTACGGCCTCTGGCAACGCCAGTTCGCCGGCGATCCCGCCGTTCTCGGCAAAACCTTTCGCCTCAACGCCCGCACCTACACCGTCGCTGGCGTTATGCCGCCGCAATTCCTCTATCCCGCCGCCATGCAGCTCTGGCTTCCTCTCGCGCTCACTCCCGCCGAACAAAACAATCGCGCCGACCTCTCGCTCACCGCTATCGGCCGCCTCAAACCCGACATCACTCGCACGCGAGCTCTCGCCGCGCTCGACGCCTGGGCCCGCCGCCTCCAGCAGCAATATCCGCAAACCAACGCCAACCGCTCCGCCACTCTTCTCGAACTCCGCAAAGAGCTCTATCTCTTCACCCTCCCGCTCTTTCTCCTCCTTCAAGTCGCCGCCATCTTCGTTCTCCTCCTCGCCTGCGCCAATCTCGCCAACCTGCTCTTCGCCCGCATGATCGGCCGCCAAAAAGAAATCGCCGTCCGCGCCGCTCTCGGTGCCGGCCGCGTCCGTATGTCGCTCCTCTTTATTTCCGAAACGTTGCTGCTCTCGCTCACCGCGGGCGCTATCGCCGTTCTCGTCAGCTTCTGGTCCGTCAAGCTTCTCCGCACCAGCATCTCTCCGGGTTGGACCATGTGGGTTCCCGGCTGGGACGCCATTCAACTCGACCGCTCAGTCCTCTTTTTCACTCTCGCTCTCACCATTTTCGTTGGAATTCTTTTCGGCGTCGTCACCGTTTTCCACTCCGCCAGCTTCGATCTCAACGGCGCGCTGAAGGACGCCGGCCGCGGCTCCATGTCCCGCGCCAAAACGCGCGTCCGCAGCGCTCTCGTCGTCGCGCAAGTCGGCCTCGCTCTGGTTCTGCTTGTCTCCGCTGGACTAACAACTCAAGGCTTCACGCGCCTGGCCGCCGCCTATCAAGGTTTCGATCCCGCCAACGTTCTCCACGCCGAAATCGTCCTCCCCAAGGACGCCTACTCCGAAAAAACCAAAATCGCTTCCTTCTTCCGCGATTTCCTCCGCGAATCTCGTTCTCTCCCCGGCATAGCCTCCGCCGCGCTCATCGCCAATCCTCCCGGCAGCAATGTCGACAACGAAACCACTTTCTTCTCCATCGGAGGCCGTCAGTCCGCCAATCCCCCCGGTAATCTCAACGCTAATCCCAACGACACTCCCTCCGCCGATCGCCAAATCGCCAGCCCCGATTATTTCCAAACCCTCCGCGTCCAACTCATCGCCGGCCGCTCCATCTCCGAATCCGATTCCGCCACCGCCCCCCGCGTAGCCGTAATCAGCCAAACCATGGCTACCCGTTTCTGGCCCGCCGGCGACGCCCTCGGCCACCGCATCAAACTAGCCGCCAGCAATTCCCCCGCGCCAGCCTCCGCAGAATCTCAGGCCACCCTGCAAACCGACGAATGGCTCACCATCGTCGGCATCGTCGCCGACGTCCGCCAAAACTGGTGGAATCCCGCCGCCCGCCCCATCCTCTACCAGCCGCTCGATCAAGCCCCCGAACGCGCCATGACCCTGCTCCTCCGTGGCGCCGCCAACCCGCTCTCCTACGCCCCCTCCATCAGCCAAATCATCCGCCGCCTCGATCCCGACGTCGCCATCCCCAGCCTCAACACTTTCGAACACGAAATCGCCGACTCCATCGCCATCGTCCGGATCCTCGGCATCCTGATGGAAATTTTCGGTCTGGTCGCGCTAGCCCTGGCCTCCGTAGGCGTTTACGGCGTCCTCACCGAATCCGTAGCCCAGCGCACCCGCGAAATCGGCATCCGCATGTCCCTCGGCGCCGACGCCTCCAAAATCCGCCGCCTAATCCTCACCCAAGCTCTGAAACTCACGCTAATCGGCCTGCTCCTAGGTGTCCCACTCTCCCTTGCACTCAATAAAATAATGGCCAGCACTCTCTTCGGCGTAGTCCCCCTGAACCCGGCCCTGATCGCCCTCTTCGCCGCCGCTCTCATCGCTGTAGCCGCGGCCGCCGCGTACCTGCCAGCCCGCCGCGCCATGCACCTCGACCCCATCCGCGCCCTCCGCTACGAATAATTCCGGCGCTACGGCCGCACTTGCGCCCCCTCGCGCCTCGCTCCAGCCATCGCCAACTCCGGCGCCACCCGCTCCGCGCCCCGCGCATGAAACATCGATCGCGCCTGCAGCTTCATCGTTTGCGCGATCATCGCGTCCGGCATCTCTTGAATCCGCACATTAAAATGATTCACCGCATCGTTATAAAACTCCCGCCGGTCCGCGATCTGATTCTCCAGCTCCGTAATCCTCTTTTGCAGTGCCAAGAAGTTCTCGCTGGCCTTCAGCTCCGGATATTTCTCCGCCGCCACCAACAGCCGCTGCACCGGCGCCGTCATGCCCCCGCTGGCATCCGCTTTCTGCGCCACCGTCACCGCGTCCACAAATCGCGACCGCGCCTCGGTCACCGCTTGCAGTGTCTCCCGCTCGTACTGCATGTACCCCTTGCAGACTTCCACCAGCCGCGTAATTTCGTCGTATCGCTGCTTCAGCAGCACGTCAATATTCGACCACGCTTTGTCGATGTCCGCCCGCGCGCTGATCAGCCCGTTGTATAGCGTCACCGCGTAGAACAGCGGCCCCAGCACGCAGAACATCGCCACCAATACAAATACCAGTTCCATCGCTACTGCGGCCCTCCCACCGGAATCTTCCCCAAAAGCATCAGCAGCACATACAAACAAATCACCGCCACCACCGGCCCGCCGTAAATGCACGCCAGTGCTCGCCGTCCTAATGTTCCCGCGACATCCTTCTGGCTTCTCCACGAAATGAAGAACGGATCGCCGCGCCTTCCCTTTCCGATTCCCACTTTTGGCAGTTGCAACGGCTCCTGCGTCGCTCCGTCCGTGCTTTTCTGCACCTGCGCTTGCTGCATCAGCTCGCCCAGCTTCGCAGGACTAATCGCCCCGCCCGTAGCCTTGCTGATCTCCGCCAGGACGTCATCCGGCAGCCCCGTCGCAACCGATGTAGCGGCCGATGTCGCGACCGCTGCCCCGTCCAGCGCGCCTGCTCCCAACGATCCATCGCTTCCCCCGCGCGTCCGGCTCACAGCAAACTGATTCACGACTACGCTGGTTGACGTTCGCGCATTCCCCAACCCCCCAAGCGCTTTCTTCAACAGCTCCACATCAACGGATTCCCCCGCTGGCGCGCCGCTCGATCGCGTAACCGTCCAATCATTTCCTCCCGCCGCCGGATTCCGCTCGATTTTCCACGATGCCTTCGACGTCCGCACAATCGGCCCGTTCAGTTGCACTTGCAGCGTCCGCTTGGTGCCGAAATGCGGCTGCGCGTCCCAGCCCAGCACCTCGGGCCTTTCCCCCAGCGTCCCGATCACAAACAGCGTCTCCTGCGGCTTAATGCAATGCTCCTCGAGCCGTACATCTTTCGAGTCGTCCACCGCGTTCCTCGCCAGAAAGCTCCGTATCGGCTCCGGCCACGCTTCCCGCCCGCGATAAAGATGTGCGTCGTAATCCTTCTTCAGCGTCTGCAGCACTTCCATTTCGGCGCCTTCCGGCCGCACATGCAATTTCCCGGTGCTGTCTTCCACAAAAAACGGCACCGCCATGCTCTCGTCCGCCACCTGCTGCCAGTTCAACTGTTTCCCGGACTTCATCCGCTGCCACGCTATCGCCCGATAATAAAAACATGGCGCGCCCGTCAGCCCCGCCGGTATCGTCCGCGGCCCGCTCGCCTTCCCGCTCACCTCCACCAATCCGATCGACGCGCTCCCCATCTTCGAAAACGGCGTGTCCAGAATCCGCCTCTTGAACCGCAGCCACTTGAATCCCATAAAAAACGCCACGATCCCCGCCACCGTCAACCAAAAGAAGATCTGCGCAATCGGCGAGAAAAAGCTGATCGGATCGCTCGACCCATCCCACCGCCGCACCAACGCCAGC
>Ga0209736_1000091_pt1 | contig 28228 bp, 25 predicted proteins | sample BlaSpr_A8_Ref_M3_FD_187992 | JGI IMG/M metagenome (GOLD analysis project Ga0209736, IMG submission 187992) | Forest soil microbial communities from Thunder Bay, Ontario, Canada - Black Spruce, Ontario site 2_A8_Ref_M3 (SPAdes) (version 2) | ecosystem: Environmental > Terrestrial > Soil > Boreal...
AGAGGATCGGCCGCGCGCCGGTTTTGCCTTGGGCCGGAACGCGCGCACCGCGGCGTCGAATTGATTGATGGTGATGCGAGCGGGGGCTGCTGCATAACGCAGACCGGAATAATGGCGGCAGAGCGCGGTGACGGCGGACCCTAGATCCGGGCGGCGCTCCGCGACGCGGGCCGCGTAGTCTTCCGCGCCTTCGTGCGCCAGGCGCGGCATGCCCACCGCCGCCAATTTGGCGCACAGGCGCGCATAGGCACGGATCAGCAGTTCCTTGCGCACCGGGTCGATTTCGCGGCGCACCTGCCACGTGAGCCAGCACAGCACCAGGGTTAGCGCAGCGGCAAGCAGGAGCACGAGCTTTTGGCCGTCCGGCTCGGGAATGTTCAGCCACTCGAGGAGTTTTTGCTGCGACTCTTGATCGAAAAAGAGGATGCGCCCGCGCCACAGTTGGCGCAGCGCGTCGAGGCGCAGCCGCGCATCGGCGAACCACGCAGAACGCCGTTGCCAACGCCTGACCAAGGGCTCATCGGCGCTCAGAGCGTCGTTCAGCCCGTGTTCGATACGGCCGGGGGCGATCGCCGCCGTGGGATCGATGCGCATCCAGCCGCGCCCTTCGATCCAAACTTCGTCCCAGGCATGCGCATCGCTTTGCCGCACAATCCAGTAATCCGCGAATCGGTTGAAAGTCCCGCCTTGATAGCCGGTGACGACATGCGACGGGATCCCCGCGGCGCGCATGAGCATCGCGAATGCCGAAGCATAGTGTTCGCAAAATCCGCGTTTCGTGTCGAACAGAAATGCGTCCACCGAGTCGCGGGGGAGCTTGGGCGGCGTCAGCGTGTAATAAAAAGGCTGCTGCGTGAACAGGGACAGGACCGCGCGCACGTACTCCATGTCGTCCGGATGTTCGCTGCGCAGAGTTTGCGCGAATTGCACCGCACGTGGATTGCGGCCAGGCGAAAGCCTGGTATCCCGCGTTCGCAATGGATCGCTCAACGGCGCCGACGATTGCACGCGCGTGTACGAGGTGGCATCGACATCGAGCGGGCGCGACACCGGGCCCTGCTGCACCAGGGTGTAATCGGCGGTGAGGCTGCCGCCCGGCAAGTCCCAACGCGACGGCCAATCGAGCGTGTATATCCAATTGTGCTGGTGAGGCTCGAGGCTCACGGTATATCGATACGCCGGGCCCTGCGGTTGCAGCGGCGGCGCGCCGGGAGTAGTGGAATGGAAACGCCGCCACGTGCGCCCGTCGAAGTCGTGCAGCACCGGTCCGCGCCAGTAACGGTCCTGCGCCGAGGGCGTGGCTGCCGCGAAGCGCACGCGGAACGCCACTTCTTCCGACAGAGCGAGCTGATCGATGTCCCCGGGACTCATGGAGTCGCTCAGGCCCGATCCCGCACTGTGTCCGGTGTCCGGTATGTGCCAGAGAGGTCCGGAGAAGCGCGGAAATAAAAGCCAAAACACCAGCGCGAGCGGCAACGCTTGGCTCAGTATTCGTCCGGAGTAGCGCAGGCAGCGGCGCCAATCGGGCACGGGCAAGGTCGTGGTCAGACGCAGCAAGGTCGCCGTCGTCAGCCAGCAGACGCCGATGAGATAGGCAAGCAGCCAGAAGGACTCGCCCTCGAGCAGCGCCGACAGGCTCACGAAATAAATGATGAGCGTAATGACGTAGATGTCGCGCCGTGTGTCGGTCTCGAGCAGTTTCAAACCCGCCATCAAGGCCAGCAGTGCCGTGCCCGCGGTCAAGCCGTTGAAGGTGTGGAATTGCAGGAACAGCAGTGCGATCGCGAGTGCGGCAACGCCTAAGCGCGCGCCGCGAGGCACGGGGCGCCCGTACCGCGCGAGCAGCAGCCGTATGCCGCCCGACACGCCGACTGCCGCGAGCACCCACACCGGCAGCGACTCGAGGTGCGCGACCAAGGCGAGCGCGAGGCAGGCAAAGATCCCGAGGAGTTGCTGGTAGGTAACGGAGTCGGAGCTCACCGCGGCTCCGCAATTCCGTAGATCGCGAGGGCCCGCAAACAAGCGAAGCGATGGGCGGCGCCGCGCGCCGGGGGAATCTCCTTGCCGGGGATCCTAAGGCCGAAGACGCGCTGCGCAGCTTCGCTCTCCAATACCCACAGGCACAGCTGCGATAGGCGCGTTTCGGTGTCCTGACCCTCGAGGGAGGACCATTCCAACCATTCCGGCTGCGAGGCCAAGCTCGTGTAGCTCTGGACCGCGGCTTCACCGCCGCGCGCCAACACCTTCCAAGCCATGTGTTTCAGCGGCACCCCGGGTTCGTAGGCACGCAGGCCCGCGAAGTCCTCATCCCCGGCACGCGCGCCCCGATCGACTGACCCCACACCTCCCACGGCGGGCAGCGTTCGATTGCCGTGAGGCGCGGGAGCGACGTAGGCGGTGAGCGAGCCTTGTACATAGGTCCAGGCATGGAACCAGCCGAATGGATAGCGCGTGCGCAACTCGAATTGGTCGATGCGCGACACCCCGCGCTGCGGCACCGGAACGGCCACCGGAACCGACTCGCTCGATTTCGCTGCGACGCTGCGCATTCCGGCGGCGGTCATGCAGCAAATTTCGACATCGCGGCGCTCGACATTCGAATCGTTCCGCAGCACGAACTCGAAACTCGCCTCGCGGCCGACGAATGCGTCGACCTCCGTCGTGACGTCCACTTGCAGGCCGAGCAAATTGCGATTGCAGTGATGCATGGTGACGAGCGCAACGCTCACCATGAGAAACGCAAACGCGAGCCCTAAATTGCTGTTGTAGTTGAGGCCGGCAATCATCATCGCGACGAGCACGAACGCCAGCATGATGCCGAAGCGAGTCGGCAGAATGTAGATGCGGCGCCGGCTGATCTTGATCGGCAGAGAATCGCGGCCGTGGCGGCGCGCGGCCCACGCGCGCAATTGACGGATGGCTGCCTGCCGCATTGCTGAACGCGCCTTTAGGTTAAGGAATGGGAACGGCCTCGAGCAGCCGCTTGACGGTGGCCGGGCCGCTGTCCCGCTGGCGAACGCGGTGTTCGACGACGGCCGCGAACACAGCTTGCACATGTTCCGGGACCACGGCGTCGCGGCCGGCGATCAATGCCCAGGCGCGCGCCGCGCGCAACAGCCCGATGGCTGCCCGCGGCGACAGACCGGCGTTCAATCCCGAGGAATGGCGGGTATGAGCGACGAGCGCCTGAACGTAGTCGAGAAGCGCCGGCGCCACATGAATGTCGAGCACACGCTTTTGGAGCCGCTCGAGGCTGGGGACGGTCGCCACCGTGGACAGCGAGTTCACCAGATCGCGCCGATCCACGCCGCTCAAAAGTTCGCGCTCCGCGGCGGGCGCCGGATACCCCAAATGCACGCGCATCAAGAATCGGTCCAATTGCGACTCGGGCAGGGGAAAGGTGCCAACCTGGTCCTGCGGATTCTGCGTGGCGATGACGAAGAACGGCTCGGGCAGCGCCATCGACTGTCCGTCCAGGGTCACTTGATGTTCCTCCATGGCCTCGAGCAATGCGCTCTGCGCCTTCGGCGACGCGCGATTGATTTCGTCGGCGAGCACGAGCTGGGCAAATATCGGCCCGCGTTGGAACCTGAACTTGCCGGTTTCACGGTCGTAGATCGAGACGCCGAGCACGTCGGCGGGCAGCAGGTCGCTGGTGAATTGCACGCGTTGAAACGACAACCCCAATGTCTTTGCGATCGCGTGGGCCAGGGTGGTCTTGCCGACCCCCGGAATGTCTTCGATCAACAGGTGTCCGCGCGCCAGCAGGCAGGCCAGACACAAGCGAATCTGTGCGTCCTTGCCGAGGATCACTCGATTGATTTGGGCTAGAACCGCATCGATCTCGGATTGCGCTGCTTTCATTGGCCCTTAAGGGCGGTCACCCTTGCGATCTGGGCGGCCAGTTGACCGATTTCCGTACGCAGCTCCTCGAGCCGCTGCCGGTCCTTGGCGACGACTTCCGGCGGCGCATTCTTGGCGAATTCGGAATTGCTCAGCTTACTCTCCATTTTCGAAAGGTCCGCCTCGGTCTTGCGTTGCTGCTTTGCGAGCCGGTCCAGCTCGGCCGTGGGGTCGATCAAGGCCGCCATGGGTACCAATATCTCCAACGCGCCCACGAATGCCACGGCAGAAATCGGTGCCGCTTGAGCGGCCCCCAGCGTGCGCGGCACATCGACTCCGGCAAGGCGCATCAAATAATGCACGTTGCGGTCGAGATACCCGGTATCCCTCGACGTGGCGTTTTTCAGCAGCACCGGAAGCTTGCGGCTCGGCGCGATGTTCAATTCGCCGCGGATCTGCCGCACGCCTTCGATGAAGGCGATCACCCAGCGCATTTCCGCCTCCGCTTGCGGGTCGGCAATGATCCCGGCGGCGCTCGGGAATTCGCAGCGCATGATGGTCTCGCCCGGAACCCCGGCGCTCACGCGCACGCGCTGCCAAATCTCCTCACTGATGAACGGTGCGATCGGATGCAGCGCGCGCAGCAACACTTCCAGGCAGTTGACCAAGGTATGCCGCGTGCCGCGTTTCGCCGCCGCGCCGGCGGTTTCCGATTGCAGCACGGCCTTGGAGAGTTCCAAGTACCAATCGCAGAACTCATGCCAGGTAAATTCGTACAGGGCGTTGGCGACGTTATCGAGGCGGTAGTCGGCGAATCCGGATTCCACGCGCGCGAGCATGGCGGCGAGCCGCGCCTGAATCCACCGGTCGGCCAAGCTCAATTCCGCGCCCTCCACGCCCAAATCCTGATTGTCGACGTTCATCAGCACATAGCGCGCCGCATTCCACAGCTTGTTGCAGAAGTTGCGATACTCCTCGACCCGGCTCATGTCGAAGCGCAAATCGCGGCTTTGCGTGGCGAGCCGCGCGAAACACAGGCGCAAGGCATCCGTGCCGAATGCCGGGATGCCTTGCGGAAATTGCTTGCGCGTAGCCCGCTCGATCGCGGGTTTCATCTGCGGCTGCATCAGGCCGCTGGTGCGCTTGGCGAGCAGGGCGTCGAGTGAGATTCCATCGACGATGTCGAGCGGATCGATGACGTTGCCCTTCGACTTGGACATCTTCTGGCCGTCATGATCGCGGATCAGGCCATGCACGTAAATCTCGCGAAACGGCACCTGGCCCGTGAATTTCAGACCCATCATGATCATGCGGGCCACCCAGAAAAAAATGATGTCGAAACCCGTGACCAGCACCGAGGTGGGGTAGTAGGTCGTCAACGCATGTGTCCGTTCCGGCCAGCCTTGAGTTGAAAACGGCCATAACGCGGAGGAAAACCAGGTATCCAGCACATCGTCGTCCTGGCGTAACGGCATGGACGGATCGATGCCATGGGCGGCGCGGGCCTCCGCTTCGCTGCGCGCGACGTAGAAGCGCCCCTCGGTGTCGTACCAGGCCGGTATGCGGTGCCCCCACCACAGCTGCCGGCTGATGCACCAATCCTTGATTTTGTACATCCATTCGAAATACACGGTGGACCAATTCTCGGGAACGAAGCGGATGTGCCCCGCTTCGACGGCGCGGATGGCGGGCTCCGCGAGCGGCTTGATATCGACGAACCACTGATCGGTGAGCAAGGGCTCGAGGACGGCGTTGCTGCGATCGCCGCGCGGTACGGTGAGCCTATGCGGCTCGACACGCTCGACGAGACCGAGCTCATCCAGGTCGGCAAGAATACGCGTCCGTGCCACGGTGCGGTCGAGGCCGCGGTACGCAGCGGGCACCTCGTCGTTGAGCGACGCATCCGGGTTCATGATGTTGATCAGGGGCAGGCCATGACGAACGCCCACCTCGTAATCGTTGAAGTCGTGTGCCGGCGTGATCTTGACGCAGCCGCTGCCGAATTGCGGGTCGACGTACGTGTCGCCGATGATCGGAAGATCGCGCGACGACAGCGGCAGGCGCACGCGGCGGCCGATCAGATGCCGATACCGTTCATCATCGGGATGAACGGCGACGGCGGCGTCTCCCAACAGAGTCTCCGGCCGCGTGGTCGCCACCACGAGGAACCCGTCGCCGCCATCGAGCGGATAGCGCAAATGCCACAGACTTCCCGCTTCCTCCTCGGCGACCACTTCCAAATCGGAAAGCGCCGTCTTCAGCACCGGATCCCAGTTCACCAGGCGCTTGCCGCGATAGATCAAGCCTTCCTGGTAGAGGCGGACGAAGACCTCCGTCACCGCCCGCGACAAGCCGGCGTCCATGGTGAATCGATCGCGCCGCCAATCGACCGACGCGCCCAGGCGCCGCAATTGCTTGGCGATCTGCCCGCCGGACTCTTCCTTCCATTGCCAAATCCGCTCTATGAAGGCATCGCGTCCGAGCCCGATACGGCTCAAACCCGCGGCGTTCAATTGTCTTTCGACCACCATCTGCGTAGCGATGCCGGCGTGGTCGGTCCCGGGTTGCCAGAGCGTGTCGAAACCGCGCATTCGATGGTACCGAATGAGCGCATCCATGATGGTGACTTGGAAGGCATGGCCCATGTGCAAAGTGCCGGTGACATTCGGCGGCGGTATGACGATCGAATAGGCGGGCCCTCGGCCGCCGGGCACGAAATATCCCGACTCTTCCCAGTGCGCGTAAATTCGCGACTCGATGTCCGCAGGCGAGAAGGCTTTATCCATCGTCTTTCGGATCTTCGTCCGCCGTCTTGCGGACTTGCGGCGTGGCGTGTTCGAGCAATATGCGGTCCACCAATTCCGGGAGCTGTGTGCGCAGGCGATCGAACACTCGCTCGAATATCGTGGCTTCGATGTCCCTGGCCGCCTGGTGCAGCAGCGAATCGGCGAGTTTCAAGGTTTCGGTCAGGATGGCCGCATGCACCGCCTTGGCGTCCACCGACAATAACGCCTCGCCGCTCTCCATCACGGTGCCGCTCTCCATCACGGTGTCGGTGAGAATGGGAATATCGCGCGGATCATGCGATTCAGGCGGCATGGCAGGATCAAATGTCCGCCGTGTCGGCGAGTTGATGCGTCTGCAGCGTCACCTCGAGGCTGCGGTATGTCTTGAAGCGCTCCCGGCCGAGGCGGCGCCGCTCCGCATCGGCGTCGATGATCTCGGCGATTCGCGCGTAACGTTCCCAATGAGCAGGCAGGCGGGCCGCCAGATTCACCAGCAGATCGGCAGCCGGCGCCTCAGGTTCCACGGTCAGCTGCACCTGAGTTGCCGAATCCATCGTGTGCTCATCCAACTTAAGCTCGTGCGGCACGAAAGACCGGTCGCTGAACGTCCACAGCATGTCATCGAGGGCCCGCGCATCGCTTAAGGTGTCACTGACGATGACCACGCGCAAATCCCGCAAATAGGCCTTTTCGGCGAGACGGCAGGCGAACGCCCAGCGCTGCTTGGCGGCGGCGCTTTTCAACACGTAAAAATCCACGCGCTCGGTCATGCCGGGCGAACGCGATTGATCAGAAAATCGACGAGCAAGGGCACGGGCCGTCCGGTGCTGCCTTTTTGGGCGCCCCCGAGCCAGGCGGTGCCCGCGACGTCAAGGTGCGCCCATTGCAGATCTTTGGCGAATTTGGACAGGAACGATGCCGCAGTGCAGGCGCCGCCCTCACGTCCGCCGACATTGGCGATATCGGCGAAATTGCTTTTCAATTGATCGAGGTACTCCTCGCCGATCGGCAATCGCCAAACGCGGTCGTCCGTGCGCAGGCCCGCGGATTCCAATTCCTTCGCCAGCGTCTCGTCGTTGCTCATCAAGCCGCTGAGGTGGTTGCCGAGCGCGATGATGCAGGCGCCGGTCAACGTCGCTACGTCGACCACCGCGGCCGGCTTGAAGCGGCGGCTGTAGGTGATGGCGTCGCACAGGATAAGCCGCCCTTCGGCATCGGTATTGAGAATCTCCACGGTCTGGCCGGACATGGTGGTGACGATGTCGGAAGGCTTTACGGCGCCGCCGCCCGGCATGTTTTCGCAAGTGGCGATAATCACCACGAGGTTGATCGGCAACTTCATTTCGGCGATTGCGCGCATCGTGCCGAGCACCGTCGCAGCACCGCTCATATCGAATTTCATCTCATCCATGCCGGGCGGGTCCTTCAGGGAAATGCCGCCCGAATCGAAGGTAATTCCTTTGCCGACCAGGCAGATCGGCGCCGCGTCCTTCTTGCCGCCGCGATATTCACACACGATCAGCCGGGGGGGCTGGTGCGACCCTTGCGTCACCGCGAGGAATGCGCCCATCTTCAGAGCCTTGATACCGCTCAAGTCGAACACCTTGGTCTTGATGCTGGAAAAGTCCTTGGCCAAGCGTTGCGCGCGACTTGCCAGGTAGACCGGGGTGCATACATTGGGCGGCAGATTGGCAAGATCCCGCGACAGCGCGAGCCCGCTGCCGACCGCCGCGCCGACGCGCAGGCCCGCGGCGGCCGCCTTCAACGCGCGCGCATCGGCCACCGCCACGTTGACACTCGACAATCGCGGCGCTTTGGGTTTGGCGCCCGTCTTCAGATCCGGAATCTTGTACAACTGCGCACAGAAGATTTCCGCGGCAAAACGCGCACGGTAGTGCACATCGAGATCCGCCGCCTGTTCCAGCGCAAGGTAGACGACCGCGTCGCTCGCTCCGGTCTTGCCGAGCGAGGATGCGGCGGACTGCAGCGCCTTGCGATACTGCTTGCGGCCGAACCCCGCGCGGGTCCCCAAACCGATCAACAGCACGCGCGCGGCCGCCGCCCCGGTCGGGTTGGGCAGCAGCAGGACGTCGCCGAGCTTCGCGGAGAAATCTCCGTCCCCCTGCAGTTTGCGGATCATCCCGTTCAATTGCGCGTCGATCCGGCCGGCCGCGACGCCAAGATCACCGTCCTCGAAGACTCCCACGACGGCGCAACCAGTGTCGTGGCGCGCTTTCGCATCGATAATAGCCGTGAATTCCATGTCCAAAACTCCGTATTTGTCTGTTTTTGTGTCTCAGGGGACCAATTAGTTTACTAGATTATTGCGAAGGCTCTAAGCTCGACACCATGAAATGGCCCGCGCAAACCATGAAATGGACCGTGCAAAGGTATGTGCTGCGCGAAGTCATGCAGACCTGGCTCGCCGTGACCGGGGTCTTGGTGGCGATCCTGCTGTCGAATCAGTTGTCCCGGGTGCTCGGCCAGGCAGCGGACAACCAGTACGGCCGGCGCGTGGTATTCGATTTGATTGCACTCGGTGCGATCATGAATTTGTCGGTCATCGTCCCCGTGGGCTTGTTGCTGGCGGTGGTGCTGACTTTGGGCCGCTTGTACCACGACAGCGAAATGGCCGCACTGCAGGCATGCGGTTTCGGGCCGGCGCGGCTGCTGGTGCCGTTGTTCTGTTTTGCCGGCGCGATCACCGTGGGGTTGGCGTGGCTGGTGTTCGTGCAGGTGCCGCAGGCCGACCGTGAAGCGCAGCTGCTGCGCCAATCGGCGATGAAAGCGGCGCAATTCGGCCAGCTCGATGCCGGTCGATTTCGGTCGTTCAGCGGCGGCGACGCGGTGTTTTACGCGGAACGAGTCGATCCCGAGGGCGTATTGCACAATGTGTTCGTGCAGCGCGAGACGGCGGGCCGCTTCGAAGTGGCTCTCGCGGATACCGCAACGTATTCCAAGGCGGCGCCCAACGGTGCGCACCTGGTGACGCTGTTCAACGGCCGCCGCTACGAAGGCGTCCCGGGACGCGATGATTTTCGGGTCATCGAGTTCCGCGAGCACGGCATTCCCATCGCCACGCCCGCGAATGCCGTCGGGAGCAAAGATCCCGACACCAAGCCGACCCGGGAACTGCTCGGCTCCGACGCGCCCTCCGACATTGCGCAATTGCAATTCAGGGCATCTACGCCACTTATGGCTCTTGTGCTGACCCTGCTTGCCTTGCCCTTGAGCCGCCTGCGCCCGCGTCAGGGGCGCTATGCCAGGGTGGGCGTCGCCATCGTGGTGTACTTCGTGTATTCGATTCTGCTGTCCGCGACCAAGGTGTGGGTGGAGAAAGGAGATTTGCCGCCCGCGGTCGGGGTCTGGTGGGTACACGCGGCTGCGCTGACCCTCGGATTGTACCTGGTCGCTCGCGATGCGAGGACGGCGTGAATATTCTCGATCGCTACTTGTACCGCACCGTGCTCATCTATACGGCCATGGCCATGGCGGTGCTGCTGACCCTGGGGGCATTGTTCGTGTTCATCAGCCAGCAGGGCGACATCGGCACCGGCAGCTACAGCGCCGGGGACGCATTTCTGTTCACCATGCTCAATCTGCCGCAGCAGGCTTTCGAATTGCTGCCCATCGGCGCGTTGATCGGGGCGCTGATGGGTCTCGGCAATCTTGCGGCGGCCAGCGAACTCGTGGTGACGCGCGCCTCCGGGGTGTCGGTCTGGCGAATCGCCTGGCCGGTCGGCGCCGCAGGCCTCACGCTCGCGCTCGTCATGTACGGCATCGGCGAGTACGCGGCGCCGCCGCTGGCGCAGTTCGCGAAGCGCGAAAAGACCACGGACAAATTGGCGGACGTGAGCTTCGCGGGATTGAGCAGCGCGTGGGTGAAGGACGGCAACCTGATCCTGCGAGTGCAAACGGGAGAGGTCGATCAGGCGTTCGGCGGAGTATCGCTGTTCCAGCTGGATGGGCCGACAAAGTTGCGGTCGATCCAGAGAGCTGCGCGCATATCGGTCGCCGACCCCGGCCGTTGGCGCCTCCATAATGTGGCAACCTCGCGCTTCGGCGACGACCACGTCACCGGCGGCATGGTCGGCGAGACGACGATGCAATCGACGGTCAACCCGGAGTTCCTCGGGCTGGCCGCCACTGATCCGCAAATGCTGACGCTGCGCGGCCTCGCCTCGTATATCGATCATCTGCGGCGCAACAGCCTCGACACGGCGTTCTTTGAGATCGGCTATTGGTCGCGAATTGCGCGGGTCTTTGCAGTGATCGTCGTGACGCTCCTCGCGCTGCCCTTCGTATTCGGTCCGTTGCGCACCACCGGCGCCGGCACTCGCACGGTGATCGGCGTGATGCTCGGTGTCGTATTCTTCCTCGTCACCCGCACGATCGAGAACGGTGGCCAGCTATTCGGGCTCAATCCGGCGCTGGTGGGTTGGTTGCCTACGGCCGCGATCGCGCTTTGCACCCTGATCGCGATATCAAGAACGCGCTAGGAGCCTCCTAGCTCCTTGCGCGCCTCACTGCTTCAAATGCACGACTCGCGTTTTAGATAATCGGTCATGAAGCGCCAAACGTTCCGGATCGAAGTACAGCCAGAGCACGCCGAGCGCCGCCGGCGCCCAGGCGAGCGCGCCGCAGGCAAGGCGCAAGGCGGCGGTTCGCCATGGCAAGGGCATGCCTGACTCGGTGACGGCGCGAAGATGCCAGGCGCGCATCCCCAACGTTTGGCCGCTGCGAGTCCAATTGAACACGTAGTAACCTGCGATCACGCCGATCAGTCCGGCACGGTAGAGATACACCCACGCGCCTGCGGTTGCGGGCTCGATCGCCCTGCGATGGTTCAAAAATACGGCGCCGGAGGTGAATACCACGAGGAGCGCCGCCAACAGCACGCTGTCGTACAGCAAAGCGGCGAGGCGGCGTCCGAACCCGGCACTCTCGCCGCTGACCATCAGTGTGAGGGCACCGGCTTTTTCGTCGGCGGGGTCTTAGGCTTACCGGGAGGGAGTGGCTTGGGCGCGAGCATTTGTTCCTCTGGCCGGAAGATGGCATCGTACTGGTACGGTGCAATCTCGAATGCACGGCCGGCGGCCTTCGCATCGAGCGCCGCGTCTTTGCTCGACCGCAACTGAACCCAGTGCTTCTCGCCGCTCGCTGCGCCGGTGATCGTGATCACGTTGCCGTCCGACAGAGTCACCGTTGCGACATTAAGCTTGCTGAAATCGATATCGCCCACCGGCATCACGTCGTCGGCGGTCAGCCCGCTGAAAAGAGTGGGCGAGGGTGCAAGCGCGGCGGAATCGGCCGCTTTGCGCCCGGGCGGCACGCCATCGAGCGTGAACGTATCGGCGGCCGCGACGGCCTCGCCGGGCGCCGCAGCGGCACGGCGCACGGTGTAAGCGGGCCCCGACGCGGGCCTGACCTCGATGCTCTGAATCTTTGCGGCCGGGATGTCGGTCAGCTTTGATTCGATCCAAAAGCGGGGTTCGGTTTCGAAGGAAATGCCGGGTTCGATGCTGTAGCTCGTGTCCTCGCCTTTGCGGCGCGCGAAGTTGCCCGCACCGACCGGTTTGCCGACGATCACGGCATGTGCACCGTCCTGCGCCGTGATGCTGACCTCCGCCCCGGCCGCTCCCGGCGACGACGGATCCTCGACCCCGATGATGGGAAAGCTCGCCGGATTGGAGGTCTTTTCCTCGACGATCTTGGCATCGCTCAAGGCCAGCATTAGATTGCGAAGCTTCGACACGTCGGCCGGATAATCAGCACGCTCGGCCACGCTCCAACGGCCGCCCTTAAGGTGGACGGTCGCGGTGGGAGTTGCGCTTGCGCGGCGCACACTCACCGCAGTGACCGTATTCAACTCGCCCGCGAGGGACGGCAACAACGGCATGCCGTGCGGATCTCGCGGCAGATTGCGCTGGGTGCTCAGGTACAGTGCGCCCGAGATCGCGAGCACCGCGGCAAGGAGCAGCGAGATGAAGCGTTGCCGGCTCATGTCGCGCCCGATACGGCCGATTTTCGCCGCCGGCGCTGCGACAGGATGATCACGCCCGCCACGGCCACGCATAGCGGTGCAATGGCGATGTTGATGACTTTGAGCCACGAATTCAGACGATTGATGTCGACGTCCAGCCCACGCTGCGTCTCGCGCAGCTCCCTGCGGACGCGGGCCTTCTCGGCCACGAACCGCTTGAGCTCCGCCTCTTGTTCCGGCGACAGCATCAGCGAGGACTGATCGTTGCGTTTGCTTTGCAGCTGGGTCAACTTGGTTTCCGTTTGCTGCAGTTCCGCTTGCAGTTCCAACGCCTTGCCGCGCAAGCGGTCATCCGCCCGGCGCCTCAGCGCTTCGACGCGCTCGAAAGGCCGCGAAAACGTCGCGCGTCCGCGCACGCTGATCAGCGCGCTGGTGCCGCTCAAGTTGTCGAGAACGTTGGCGACCAAATCACCGTTGTTGGCAAAGGCCTGCGCGACGCGTTGGCCGAACACCTCGCGTGTTTGCACCCACATGTAGTCCATCAGCAAATCCGTGTCGGCGATGATGACGATGTTGGCGGGCGACGCCGACTTCGCCAAGTGCGCGACCGGCGGCCCGGAAGCGGGCTTTTGATCCGGCGGCGGGCCCTGGGGATATGCGGATTCCACGGCTCCGGTGATTCGCGCGGCCAGGGCATAGCGAACGCCGGTGGGTTTGAATCCATCACGGAGCGTCGCCGGATCCATGAGGGCGTTAAATCGCTGCGCAGGAATCGGTGCCGCGCGCGCCGAGCTCTGCAGCAGAGCTTCAAACGTGGTCTTGGCGCCGGGATGCGCGGTCAGAAAGCCGACGGTCGCAAGATTGATCTTGTCGAGCGACGCCGTCACGACGTCCTTCTCATTCATGTCGCCGTGACCCAAGCCGAGGATGCCGATGTGACGTATGGGCGGCGCCTGCATGCTGGTGCGCACTTCGAGTCCGCGCTCCAAGTCGCCGATGACCTTGGTCGGATCGTAATCGACGCCCCAAGCTGCCAGCAGCGGTACGAGATCCGAGGAGTGGTCCGCCATCGCGCCGGCGAGCGGATTGGACGGATCCTGACCGCTCGTGTCCCCGCCCGCGTTCGGGTCGACGAACAGCAGCACCCGGCCGCCGCGCATCACGAATTGATCGATGGCGTACAGGGTCTTCGCCGGTAATCTCTTCGGATGAACCAGCATCAGCACGTCGACGTCTTTGTCGATGTGATCGACGTCGGCGGTCAATGTGCGCATCGTGAACAGGTCCTGCAGCTGGGTGAGGATCGGCCAGGGTTCACCCATTTGCCCGGTCATCGGGTTGAATTGCCCTTGCAGCCCCAACGAACTCATGAGGCCGATCACCGGTTTTTTCGGAGTGCCCAACTCATTGATGAGTTTTGCCACGTCGTATTCGAGAAACTCCTCGCGATCGGCCTGGAAGCTCGGTATCGACGCACGGCCGTCGGTTGAATTTGTGCCGGTCAAACCAAAGTACAGGGCATCGCCGCCGCCGGCTTGGAGCGGCTGCAGCCCGAACTCGGCGGCGTGGTCCTCGTCGTCCGAAAACGGCTGCGGATCGACGATCCGAAGGTGAACCTTTCCGCCGGAGCGCGTCGCCAGTTCTTCCAGGAACTCGCGCACGCGGTTGGCATACGGCAGGAGGAGCGGCGCCTGCTTCGCGGCGGCTTCGCGCGAGAAATACAAATACAGATTGACCGGCTCCTTCAATTCGGCGAGCACTTGTTGCGTGCCGTGACTCAAGGTGTAGAGCCGATTTTGCGTGAGATCCATGCGCATGCCGCGCAGGCCCACGTTCGAGAGCATGACAATTCCCAAAAACAACACGGCGAGCGCGATCAACCCCCCGAGCCCAAAACCCATTCTTCGCCAGCGACTACCGTTCACCTATTCCGCCTTTTTCATGTCGAGTACCACCGCGATCGATACGACCACCTTTATTCTGCCTTTTTCATGTCGAGTACTACCGCCGTGGCGGCCAACCAGAATCCGATCAAAGCGCCGAAATACACGAGATCGCGCAAATCGATGACGCCTTTGGAGATGGCTTCGAAGTGTGTGAAAAAGCTCAACGAGGCGATCGCGTCGACGATGGCCTGCGGCAAGATGCCGCGCACGAAATCGAGCACCAGCGGAAATCCCGCGAGCAGGAATACGAATCCGACCAGTGCGGCGGTGATGAACGCGACCACTTGATTGCGCGTGGCGGCGGACAGGCACATGCCGATGGCGAGAAAGCCTCCCGCCATCAAAAAACTGCCGACGTAGGCCGCGACGATCGCCCCGTTGTCCGGAGACCCCAGGTAATTGACCGTTATCCAGATTGGGAATGTGAGCATCAGCGCGATGCCGGCAAAACACCATGCCGCGAGAAATTTGCCGACCACCGCCTGCCACAGCGTGATCGGCAGCGTCATGAGCAGCTCGATGCTGCCGCTGTTGCGCTCTTCGGCCCACAGGCGCATCGAGATGGCCGGAATCAGCACGAGGTACAGCCACGGATGCCAGCGGAAGAACGACTGCAGATCGGCCTGGCCGCGCTCGAAGAATCCGCCCACCTGGAAGGTGAATACGGCGGCCAGGACCAGGAAGATCACGATGAACACATAGGCCAACGGCATTGCGAAATAGCTGCGCAGCTCGCGCCGGAAAATCACCAGAACTTGGTTCACGGACCGGCTCCCCGCGTGGCATCGGAGAGCGCGATGCCCGGCGGTTGGGTCAACGAGCGGAACACCTCGTCGAGCCGCCCCGATTCAAGATGCAGCTCCGGCACGTCCCAGTTGTTCTCGGCGATGATCGCGCTCACCGCGGATAAGGGATTGGCTCCCGGCTTCGGTACCGCCGTGAGCCGCAGCTCGCGCTCGTCCGATTCCACCAGGGCGACCTGCGCAAGCATGGCGATCTTGCCGCGCGCCGCCTCGAGTTCCTCGGGCTTCTCGAAGCGCAGGCTGACGGCGTGGTGGTATCGGGAACGGGCTTCGAGCGCGGCCGGCGTTTCATCGGCCACGATGCGCCCGTCGGCAATGATGATGGCGCGTGTGCACACCTCGTGCACCTCCTCGAGGATGTGCGTGGACACGATGACCAGCTTGTCCTTGCTGAGCTCGTTGATCAGGCGGCGCACTTCGTGCTTCTGATTGGGGTCGAGCCCGTCGGTCGGCTCGTCCAGGATCAAGACCTGCGGGTCGTGTATCAATGCCTGCGCCAGGCCGACGCGGCGGCGAAACCCCTTGGAGAGCGTCTCGATCACCTGCTCGATCACCGGCGCGAGCCCGAGCCGGTCGACGACGACGCCGCGGCGCCGGCGCCGCTGGTCCCCCGTGAGGCCGCGCACGTCGGCGACAAAATCCAGAAATTCGCTCACGGTCATTTCGCCGTAGCTCGGGGCGCCTTCCGGCAGATAACCCATGCAGGACTTGGCCGCCACGGGCTCCCGCTCGATGTCGTGTCCGCAGACCGAGACCTGGCCCGCGGACGGCGAAATGAAACCCGCGATCATGCGCATGGTCGTGGATTTGCCCGCGCCGTTGGCGCCCAAGAATCCCAGCACCTCGCCCGGCGCCACCGAAAAAGTCAGGTCATCGACGGCGAGTTTGTCGCCATAGCGTTTGGATAAATTCTTCGTCGTGATCATGGGCGCCTTTGAGCGTTCATAGACGGAGGAGGTTCAAATTTTTTTGCGCGATCCTTCGCGGATACTTTAAGCGGCTGCCGGCTAAGCGCCCCCGGCCTTCGCATCGATGGCCGATTTATTTTCCTTGAGTATACGCCGAACGTCGGGCAACGATGGCCGGTCCGCCATGCGCGCGATGAGCTCCGGCAACTCGTACCACTTGCGTCCCCATTGCACCAGGCGCGCCGCGTCGGCCACGACCTGATCGCGAGTCGCATCCGCGGCCGTGTCGCGGCCGGACGGAGCCGCCGGCGCAATTTTGTTGGGCGCGGTCTTGGCGGCGGGCTTCGGCGGCGCTGTCGCCTTGGCGGTGCCGAGCCTCGGCGGTTGCTTGGCCGGTCTTGCAGCCGGCTTGGGCGGCACCCCGGTCTTGCGTTCGGTGCGCGCGATCTGTGACGTGCCGGTGGGCGGCGGCGTGCGTTTGGTGGCCAGAAACTTCGGCATTTCACGCGTGCCGGTGGCCGCATCCGCCGGCGGGCGCGCGGCCTCGCCCGGCGGCTCCAGTGTCGCGGGACGCTCGTTCTCCGCCGCCGCCACGGGGATGAAACGCTCGATGTGTTCGGATCCCACGAGGTTGGCGAGGAAGATCATCAGCTCCAGCGATTCCGAGTACTTCGCATCACCCATTTTTACGCGCTCTTGCACGTGCGCCCGGAGCGCGAGGGTCTTTTGCATCGCTACTTGGATGACCCAGCGGGTCGGCCGCTGATGTTCCACCCACGGCTGGATCTTCCAATAGCTGTCGTCGTCGAGGGAAGAGTACTTGGCATGGAGCTCAAGGCTCTTGAGCCATTTATCCAATAGTTCCAGCAGTCGTTGATCGGCGGGTGTTGCCATGTCTGTGAAGCTCCAGCACGCACCCTAAACGAACCGCCGGCCGATGGCTAGCGGTACATCGCGATCCGGCCGCGGCCGTGCGACAGGCTGCTAAACTGCTCGCCATGTGTGGAATAGCCGGCATTGTGGGTTCGCGGGCAAGTGTCGAGATCGCCCGCAGCATGGCGCAGCGTCTGCGCCATCGCGGTCCGGACGGCGACGGCGCATGGGCCCAACCGGGAGTGGCGTTGGCTCACCGCCGACTGGCCATATTGGATCTGTCCGAGGGCGGTCACCAACCCATGCTGTTCGACTCCCAGGTGCTGACTTATAACGGGGAGATCTACAACCACGAGCAATTGCGTGCGGGCTTGCCCGGACCGTGGCACTCGACCGGGGACACCGAGGTGCTCGTCCATCTGCTGGCGGAGCAAGGCCGCGCCTGCCTCGACCGCTTGGTCGGGATGTTCGCCTTTGCCGCATGGGACACGCGGGAGCAGCGTCTATTGCTCGCACGGGATCGCTTGGGGATAAAGCCCTTGTACTACCGGGTACTGCCGGACGGGATTGCATTTGCCTCGGAACTCAAGGCACTCCTGGTGTTGGGTCAACCCGAGATCGATCGGAGCGCCGTGCGCGATTTTTTGTTCCATGGCTATATCCCGGCGCCGAAGACCATTTACCGCGGCATCGCCAAGTTGCCGGCCGGTCACACGCTGACTTGGGCGAAAGGGCGCATCAGCATCGAGCGTTATTGGAATCCATCGACTGCGATCGAGGCGCGCAGCGCCGGCGATACCGTGCACGAACTCGATGCCTTGCTTCATGAGGTGGTGCCGGCACATACGTTGTCGGACGTGCCGGTCGGGGTGTTCTTGAGCGGCGGGATCGATTCCGCAGTCACCGCATACTATTTGGATTCCCCGCGAACCTACACTTTGGGATTCGATTCGGGCGCCCGCTCCGAGACTGCTGCGGCGCGCAGGGCGGCCGAGCATCTGCACACGGAGCACCTGGAGATGACGGCGCCACTGGCGGATTTTGCGGAGGCTCTCGAGCGGATGCCCGCGCTATTCGACGAGCCGTTCGGCGACAGCGCCGCGTGGTCGAATTATCTCATCGCGCAATTTGCGCGCCGCGAAGTGACCGTCGCGTTGAGCGGCGAGGGCGGCGATGAGATTTTTTGCGGGTATCCGCGCTACTGGTCCAGGATCGGCGCGCGATCGACTGCTCTCAATAGATCCCTGGCCCGATTCCTGCCGCCGTTGTCGCGCTTAGGCTCATCGATGCAACGCCGTGCGTACGCCGGATTGCCTGCGTATGCCGCTGCGCTCGGCGGACTGACGGCGCTGCAGATCGATTCCTTGTTGGCACAGCCCTGGCTGGAGCCGGAGTACGACTACTTGTGGTTCTACCGGCAGTATTGGCGCGAGGACCTGCGCCCGCTCGCTCAATTGCGCTGGCTCGATTTGAACACTGATCTCGCCGAAGGCTTGTTGACCAAAGTCGATCGGACCAGCATGGCGCATTCGCTCGAGGTGCGTCCGCCGCTGCTGGATCATCGCTTGGTCGAATTCATGCTGAGCGTGGATCCGGCAGTGTTGGTCGACCAGCCGCGGCGGCGGGGCAAGTTGCTGGTTCGACAACTCATGGAGCCGCGATTGCCGGCGGGGCATTTGGAGCAGCCGAAATCCGGATTCGGTCTTCCGGTGCATCGCTGGCTGCGGCGCCATCCAGAGATGTTGCGCGAGGCGGTTCGGCGCCTGATGGATCGAGGTGTGCTGCAGCGTGCGGTCGGACCCGGATTTCGCAGAGCCTGGTACCTCATGGTGTTGGACCGCTGGTTCACCGCCTTTGGTTGACGCCCCGATGCCCGCCACTACCGCCACCGGGGACCCACAATACGCGCTGCGGATTCTGTTTGTTCCGGTCTCGGGACCTTACGGCATGGGTGAATACGCGCGCTCCCTGGCGATTGCGCATGCGGCGAGCCGGCGCTGGCCCGGCGCTTCCATTCACTTCGCATTGAGCCGCGAGGCCAGGTATGCGGACGATGCGCCGTTCCCCAAGACTCTGCTCGCCTCATCGCCCACGTTCCATTCCGCGGCCATCATCGACTTGCTCGAGAACTGGCGGCCGGATGTCGTGATATTCGACAACGCGGGGCGCACGCTGCAGCTGCGCGCGGCGCGGCGCTTGGGCGCGCGCGTGGTCTTTATCAGCGCGCGCCGGCGCCAGCGGCGCAAGGCCTTTCGCTTGCGCTGGATGCGGCTGCTCGACGAACACTGGATCGCGTACCCGGAATTCATCGCGGGCCGCTTGAGCGTATTCGAAAAGCTCAAGCTGAAGATGCTCGGACGGCCCGTCGTGCGCTACCTGGATGTGATCTTGGCGCGCGCGGATGCGGCGCAAGGCAGCCCCATCCTGTCGCGGGCCGCCCTCGCCGCCGGAACGTTCGTTTTAGTCGTGCCGGGCGGCGGCACCGGACATCCGGGCGCGGCCGGTGCGGTGGGGCAATTCATGGCGGCGGCGCGCGCACTCGCCGCACGCGGAGTGGCGACGGTGTACGTGGGTCCGCCCGATGCCGGCGCGGATGCGATCGATTCCGTTCTGCCGAACTGGCATCGTCTCGGTCCGCTCCCGCAGGCTGAGTTGGCGGAGCTGATGCGCTCGGCGCGCCTGATCGTCGCCAACGGCGGCTCGACATTGCTGCAGGCCATAGCCTCTGGCAGTGCCTGCGTCGCAGTTCCCATCGCCAAGGATCAAGCCGAACGCATACGGCGCTGCGCCGCCGCCGGCGTGGCTGTGGCCGCGATTCTCGATGCGGCCGGCATCGTGCGAGCCGCGGAGCGGCTGCTGCAGAACGAGCCGGAGCGCGCGGCGCTGGCGGAGCGCGCCCGCCATCTGGAGCTCGCTGATGGCGTCGATGTCGCGATACGGGCGCTCGGCGACCTCGTCGAGCCCGCGCATGACAGGATGAGGGTCTAAGAGAATCATGCCGAGCGTGGTGTTGTTGGGCTATGACCTCGAACAGCCGTCGTTCCGGCACCGCATGCGAAGTCTGATCGGCACGCTCGAAGCGGCCGGTTGGCAGGTGCGGACGGAGCGCTTTCCCAGTGGCCGCTACGGGCTGCGGACCTGGGAGCGCCGTTCGCTGCTGCGCGAAGCGGACGTAGCGGTATTGCACCAGATCAAATTGAGCGCACTCGAGGCGCGCCTGTTCGCGTCGCTCAGCCGGCACCGGGTCTTCGACGTCGACGATGCCATTTACGTGCGCAAGCCGCGGCGGCTCGGCGAAGCGCCTGACGATTCGCCCTGGCGCAAAAGAAAATTCGCCGCCACCTGCCGCTGGGTGCACGTCGTCGCCACGGGCAACGACGTTTTGGCGGGCGCCGCCCGCCCCTCGGCGCGGGCCATCGAGCTATTGCCGACTTCGATCGATGCCGCCGCCTATCGACCGACCGCGGCCGGGGTGGCCGATGCGCCGACCATCGCCTGGATCGGCAGCCCGGAGAACCTGGTTTATCTGGAGATGATTCGCCCGGCGCTCGCGCGGCTGACCGTTCGCTACCCGGCGCTCAAATTGAGGGTCATCTGTTCCCGGTTTCCGGATTGGGCCGAGGTCAACATCGAACGAATTGCGTGGAGCACGGCGACGGAAGCCGAGTCGCTCGCGGCGGCGCACATCGGCGTCATGCCGTTGAGCGATGACGAATGGGCGCGCGGCAAGTGCGCATTCAAGCTGTTGCAGTACATGGCCGCCGCGTTGCCCTGCGTGGCCTCACCGGTGGGCGCAAATACCGAGGCGGTGATCGAGGGCTTCAACGGCTTTCATGCGCGAACCACCGATGAGTGGGAGCGGCAATTGGAGTCCCTGATCCGTTCCCCCGCACTGCGCGCGCGCTTCGGCGCAAGCGGACGCGAACACGTCGAATCGCGCTACGCGATGCACACCTACCAAGCACGATATTTGGAATTGCTGACACGGCTGGCCTCGCGGCAGGGGCGGGATTGAATGCGCCGCGCGCCGGAAGCCGGTATCCTTTGCGCCATGCATGCGTTGCATATTTATCAGATCCTGAGCCACTACACCTCGCCCCGAGAGCTTGACCCGGGCTTCGAAGTGCTGGACAACTCCGCGAATGAGCGGCCGGATTGGTACGAGTATTGGCCGATCAGGAGATTCTTGCTGAACGAGGCGCTGGATGAGGATGCCTTTTACGGTTTTCTGTCGCCGAAATTCAAGCTCAAGACCAGCTTGAGTTCCGCGGCCGTGCGCGAGTTCATTCTCGCCTCGGACGATGCGACCGAGGTCATACTCTTCAGCCCCAGCATTCACAACAGCGCCTATTACCTGAACGTCTTCGAGCACGGCGACGCGGAACACCCGGGTCTGAAGAGCGTCGCCAAGCGTTTGTTCGAACGGCTCGGACTTCCGAGCGACCTGGACTCGCTCGTGTCCGATTCGCGCAATACCGTGCATTCGAACTATTTCATTGCCAAACCTCGTTTCTGGAAAGCGTGGCTCGCGATCAACGAGAAAATGTTCGCGATTGCGGAAACGCCGTCCGACGCGCTCGGCGAGGCATTGCGCACGCCGACGCGCTACCGCGGCGGCTCCAACGTGCAGATGAAGATATTCGTCATGGAGCGAATCGCGACGTGGCTGCTCACCACCGACCGCAGTTTCGCCGTGCGGGTGCGCGATCCTTTCGTCGCTCGCTCGCGGTTGTACAAGCTCCCCGTCGCCATCGTCTGCGATGCCCTGAAAATCGCCTTTGCCACGCAAGGGCGCGCGCAATACAAGGATGTTTTCCTGCTCGTTCGGAGCTTGCGAAAATTCCTGAATCTGCAGATTCGGCTTGGGCTGATATTGGGTTTGCCGCGCGTACGGCCAACTTTGCGCGTTTTGAAATCGTACTGGCTGCACGAACGCTAGCAGCCATCGATGACGATAACCGGCACCATGGAGCAGTTCTGGCACGGCCGGCGGGTGCTGCTCACCGGACATACGGGCTTCAAGGGCGCATGGCTGTGCGTGTGGCTCAAGAGCTTGGGCGCCGAGGTGTGGGGATACGCGCTGGCCCCCTCGGGGGAACCGAACCTATGGAGCATCATGACCGCGCCGGCGGAGTCTGCGAGGACGCAGCGCTCGGTCATCGCCGATATCCGTGATGTGCAGCGCGTCGGTGAAGCCGTGGCCCGAGCCGATCCGCAGATCGTGATTCACATGGCGGCCCAGGCACTGGTGAGGGAGTCCTACCGCGACCCGCTGGGCACGTACGCCACCAATGTCATGGGCACCGCAACGCTGCTGCAGGCGTGCCGCTCCCTGCGCCATCTCGAGTGTGTGGTCGTCGTCACCAGCGACAAGGTTTACGAGAACCGGGGCGAGGGCCGCGCCTTCGACGAACGCGATCGACTCGGCGGCCACGATCCCTACAGCAACAGCAAGGCGTGCACCGAGCTCGTGAGCTCGAGCTTTCGCGACAGTTTTTTTGCCGACGGGCCGCCCATCGCCACCGCTCGCGCGGGCAATGTCATCGGCGGCGGCGACTGGTCGGAGGAGCGGCTCATTCCCGACTGCGTCAGGGCGCTTAAGTCAGGAAGGCCCGTGGTGTTGCGCTACCCCGATGCCGTCCGGCCCTGGCAGCACGTGCTCGAACCCCTGTCGGGCTACCTCACCTTGGCGGAGGCCCTGGTCACGGTGCCGAAAAAGGCGCCGCGCGCTGTCAATTTCGGCCCGGACCCGGCATCCTTCTGCACGGTACGCGAGGTCGTGGACGCCTTTGGTGCGCGATTCGCGGGCAAACCGGGCTGGGTACGCGATCCCTCGCCGCAACCCTCCGAGGCGCAAGCACTCACTCTGTCGTCGGCACTGGCGGGGCATGCGCTCGGCTGGCGGCCGAGGCTCGACATGCGCGAGTCGATATCGTGGACCGCCGACTGGTACTTGGCCCACTCGGCAGGGGAGGACATGGTGGCATTTTCCGAAGCGCAAATAGCGCGGTATCGTGAATCGATGAGGCGATCGCAATGAAGTGCGTGATTCTCGCCGGCGGCAAGGGCACGCGCATCGCCGAGGAGTCGAATACGCGCCCGAAACCCATGGTGGAAATCGGCGCGCAGCCGATCCTTTGGCACATCATGAAGCTGTATGCGTCGTTCGGCGTCAAAGAGTTCGTCGTCTGTCTCGGCTACAAGGGATATGTGGTCAAGGAATATTTTGCGAATTATTTCTTGCATCAGGCGGACGTCACTTTCGATATGATGGAGAACCGCGTCGAGTACCATGATTGCCGCAGCGAGCCTTGGAAGGTGACGCTGGTCGATACCGGCGAGGAGAGCATGACCGGCGGGCGGCTCTTGCAGGTGCGCAATTATCTCAATGCCGGCGAGCCGTTTTGCATGACCTATGGAGATGGCCTCGCCAACATCGATATCCGCGCGGAGCTCGCATTTCATGCCGATCACGGCCGCAAGGCCACCGTGGCGTGCGTGCGGCCGCCGGCGCGGTTCGGCCGAATCGTCACGCAGGGCACGCAGGTCGTTTCGTTCGAGGAGAAGCCGACCGCCGAGGGCGGTCTGATCAACGGCGGCTTCTTCGTCCTCGACCCCAGTGTCCTCGAGCTGATCGACGGTCACGACACGGTCTGGGAGAAAGAGCCGATGGAGACCTTGGCCGCGGAAGGCCAGCTGGCCGCGTGGGTGCACCGCGGCTTCTGGCAGCCGATGGATACTCTGCGCGACAAACAGAATCTCAATTCATTGTGGGAAAGCGGCGCGGCGCCCTGGAAACTGTGGGACGGCTGAGCGGGACCCTGGACCCTGACATGAGTGGTGCCGTTCAATGGTAGGTCCGGTCACCGGCTGTCGCTCGTGCGGCGGACGCCTGACCGTGACCATGGCCGATTTGGGATTGCAGCCGGCATCGAATGCCTTCATCACCTCGCCGGCCGCCGCGCAGGAGAAGCGCTACCCGCTGCGCGCCAAGGTTTGCGAATCCTGCAAATTGGTCCAACTGGACTACGACGTCGCGCCGCAGGAATTGTTCGGCAACTATGTGTATTTCTCCTCATATTCGGACGACTGGCTGGCGCACGCCAAAGGGTACTGCGAAATGGCGCGCCGGCGCTTTGGCCTCGGCGCCGGGAGCTTGGTCGTCGAACTCGCGAGCAACGATGGGTATTTGCTGAAGAACTTCATCGACATGGGGGTACCGGTTCTCGGCATCGATCCGTCCGGCACGGTCGCCGCCGCTGCGGAGAAAATCGGCGTTCCAACCCTGGTGGAGTTCTTCGGCGAGAGCCTGGCCAAAACCCTGCTCGCGGAGGGCCGGCAAGCCGACTTGATCATTGCCAACAATGTGCTGGCGCATGTGCCGCTGCTCAATGACTTCGTCGCCGGGATCGCCCTGCTGCTGAAGGCCGACGGCACGGTGACGATCGAGTTTCCGCATCTCCTCGAATTGATCGAAAACGTCGAGTTCGACACCATTTATCATGAGCATTACTCGTATTTCTCGCTGTATGCCATCGAGCAGGTGTTCAACCGCCATGGCCTGCGGCTCCATGATGCGGAGCAATTGCCGACGCATGGCGGGTCGCTCAGAATCTATGCCTCGCACTCGAATCGCAAGGATCTCGACGACAGCGCCATGCTGCGCAAGCTGCGTGCGGAGGAGAGCGCAGCGCGTCTGGCGGAACTCCCCACGTATCTACGTTTCGCGGAGCGCGTCGAGGACTGCCGGCGATCACTGCTCGCGTTTCTAGCGATGGCGAAGCGCGAGGGCAAGACGGTCGCGGCTTACGGCGCGGCGGCGAAGGGCAATACCCTGCTCAATTTCTGCGGGGTGACGCCGGCCGATATTTCCCTGGTTGCGGACCGCAATCCGCACAAACAGTCGAAATTCTTGCCGGGCACGCACATTCCGGTGGTGTCGCCGGAGGCGCTGCTCCAGGCGAGGCCCGGCTATGTCTTGATCCTGCCGTGGAATCTGCAGGCGGAAATTCGCCAACAACTGCTTGAGATCAAGGCGTGGGGCGGGCGCTTCGTCACGCCCGTGCCCGCGGTTCACATCTATCCGTAATACGCGATTAAGATCGCCGGGTGTCCATGATATTCACTGAATTGCCGTTATCCGGGACATTCCTGATCGAGATGCAGCGGCTCACGGACGAGCGGGGCTTTTTCGCCCGATCGTACTGTGCGGAGGAGTTCTCCGAGCGCGGGCTGGGGCTGGAGCTTCGACAGTGCAGCGTGTCGTACAACGCCCGCAAAGGCACATTGCGGGGCATGCATTATCAAAGCGCCCCGAACGAGGAGCATAAGCTCGTGCGCTGCACCGCGGGTGCGATATTCGACGTGGTCGTCGATCTTCGAGACTCTTCACCCACGCACCGCCGCTGGTGCGCAGCGGAGTTGACGGCGGAGAATCGCCGCTCGGTGTTCGTTCCACCGGGGTGTGCGCATGGATTCGTTACACTTACCGACGACACGGAGGTGTACTACATGATTTCGGTGGCGCATGCGCCGGAGTTCAGCCGCGGAGTTCGCTGGAACGATCCTGCATTCGGCATCGAGTGGCCATTTCCGCCCGCGGTGATCTCCGCGCGCGACGCCTCCTATCCGCTGCTCGAGCCGAGCGGCCGGTGAGCGAAGCGAAGCGCGTGCTCGTCACCGGAGCCGGCGGCTTCATCGGCCGCTGGAGCGTCCCTTCGCTTTTAGGCATGGGGTACGAGGTACACGCGGTGCTCTCCGGGAGGGCGAGTCGCGACCTCCCTAAGGAACTTCGGGGCGCAAAAATCCACTTCGCCGATTTGCTCGACGACTCGAGCGTCGATGCCTTGATGAGCGAGGCGCGGCCGACTCACTTGCTGCACTTCGCCTGGATCGCGACGCCAGGGCTCTATTGGCAGAGCGCGGAGAATTTTCGCTGGATGGCGGCGAGCGAGCATCTGCTGCGCCGCTTCGGCGCCTGCGGCGGCAGCCGCGTAGTGATGGCCGGGAGCTGCGCCGAATACGATTGGTCGCGAGTGGAGGTGTGCGACGAATACTTGAGCCCTTTGGCGGATGGCGGAACCGCGCCCTTGAGTCCCTATGCCGCCTGCAAGATCGGTTTACAAAGGACCCTGGGCGAGGTCGGGCATCGCGAGCATCTGTCGACGGCCTGGGGGCGCATTTTCTTTCAGTTCGGCCCGCATGAGCACCCGGATCGCCTGGTGCCGTTCGTCATTTGCAATCTGCTGCAGGGCCGCGAAGCTCCGTGCTCGCACGGCAAACAGATCCGCAGTTTTCTGCATGTCGCCGACGTCGGGGCCGCGTTTGCGGCCGTGTTGGACTCTGAACTCGAAGGCCCGGTGAACATCGGGTCCGGCGAGCGGGTGGCTCTGGCTGATCTCGTCGAGCGCATCGGCCGGCAGATCGGGCGTCCCGATCTTCTGCGGCTCGGTGCGCGGCCCGCGCCTCCTCACGAACCGCCGGTTCTTGTTCCGGAGGTGCGCCGCTTGCTCGACGACGCTCGCTGGCGGCCGCGCCTCACGTTGAATGAAGCATTGAGCGACGCCATCGCTTGGTGGCGCCGCACCCTGGCCGCCGGCACCGGCCGGGGCCTGTCTGAGTATTCCGCACCGCCGCTACCGTGATGGATCTTCCGCGGTGGCATCCGATGGTGGTGCATTTCCCGCTGGCGCTGGTGGCCAGTGCGTCGTTGTTCCTGCTGGCTGCGCGGCTGCTTCGCGATGAGCGCCACGCTGCGACTCTCGCCACGGTCGGCACTTGGAACCTTTGCGTTGGCGCCGTCGCTGCCCTGTTTGCGCTGGTTACCGGGCTTGCGGCCGTGGTCGACCTGCACGTCGGCGCAGCCGCGCACCAAGCCATTTCGGTGCACTTGAAATGGGCCATTTTCACTACTGTGGCGCTGGTGTTGCTGGCGGTGTGGCGCGGCGCGGGCAGCGCGCAGGACTCGCGGCCCTCGCCGGTTTTCCTCATGGCGCTGCTTGCGGCGACTGCGGCACTGTTGGTGACCGGCTATCGCGGCGGCCAAAACGTATATCGCTATGGGATCGGGGTGCACGGCGCCATGTCGGCCGTGCACCCGTGCGAATCGTCGCGCTACGGTTGCTTTTCGAGGACGGAGGTTGTCTTCGTCCCGTGCACCGGATCGGTGTCTTCGTAGGTGATGGACTTCCCGTCAGCGGCAACCGTCCTTGCCGTCGAATTTCACGTCGGTGTTTGTTGCATCGCATGAGCAACCGGCGCCTGTCGACGCGGGCTATGCGCACGGGAGTTTATACCGATTGAGCGCAGGTCCCTATGGCGCAAATGGCGACGCCGTGCGGCGATGATGCGAATTCGCAGAATTACGGCGCGGTCACTGAGCGACGAGTCGCTTGGGTTCACTCCGGGGAATTAGGCGGCCTTAGGGCCTCGCGCGCGGCGGCGCTCAGCTCCTCAAGAACTTCATTGCGATAAACCGGCTTATCCTTCGGCGTATCGCTTGCCGCCTGAACCCCATCACCGCGAATTTTCAGCACCCTGACGAATGCGTTGCCGGCAACAGTCAACGCCTCACCTACACCTCGTTTCAAGATCCGCATAGGTAGAGCCCTCCTGGTTGAGGGCTAAAATATAGCGCCGAATTCGATAATTTTTAAATAGCAATTGTTAAGAATTGCAATCTTGCGCGGCGGCGGCCGATCGCCGCAGCGCTCTTCCCCGTACGACAAGAAAAAAGGCCGGAGACGTTTGCGCGTATCCGGCCTAAACACTTTCCACGGAGGAAACAACACTAGGAGATTCGAGGCTAGATTACGCCGGCGCGCGGACCCGTGCCGTGCCGTGTTGCTCGGTTGCGAAGAATATAAGTCAAAAGACGGGCAGGCAGCGAACTGCACCGTCGGTCCCCTCGATCCATAACCTATTGATTTTTATGGCGCTCCCTACGAGATTCGAACTCGTGTACTTGCCTTGAGAGGGCAATGTCCTGGGCCTCTAGACGAAGGGAGCGGTGTTTGCGGATCTGGGGCGCCTGAACCCAAGAGGGCTGGTAGTATACGGGCCAATTTTTTGGACTCAAGCGGAACCC
>Ga0209736_1000092_pt1 | contig 28060 bp, 22 predicted proteins | sample BlaSpr_A8_Ref_M3_FD_187992 | JGI IMG/M metagenome (GOLD analysis project Ga0209736, IMG submission 187992) | Forest soil microbial communities from Thunder Bay, Ontario, Canada - Black Spruce, Ontario site 2_A8_Ref_M3 (SPAdes) (version 2) | ecosystem: Environmental > Terrestrial > Soil > Boreal...
CCCCGCCGATGATTTTCGCAGCCGCAATCCCGAATTTCGCGAGCCGCGCCTCTCGAAAAATATCGAGCTGGTGGAACGTCTCCGCCGTGTCGGCGCGCGCCACGGGCGCGGTCCCGGTGAAGTGGCCATCGCGTGGGTACTGCGCCATCCCGCGATCACCGGCGCCATCGTCGGCGCGCGTAATGCCCAGCAAGCCGATGGCGTCATGCGCGCCGGGGAACTGAAACTTTCCGCCGAAGAAATCAACGAAATCGAAAACGCCGCGGCCACCGCCACCGCTCGGTAATACGCGACAAAGCAGAATAAGATTGGTAAAGAAAGGCATCCATGGATCTCGGATTGAAAGGAAAATCCGCTGTCGTCAGCGGCTCAACCGCGGGCATCGGCCTCGCTATCGCCACGGTGCTGGCGCAAGAAGGTGCGCGCGTCGTCATCAACGGCCGCACTGATGCGCGCGTGGCCGCAGCCCTAAAGACCATTCAATCGCAAGTGAAAAACGCCGAAGTCCGCGGAGTCGCCGCCGATCTCGGCACCGCCGCCGGCGTCGAGAAATTCATCAAAGAAATCCCCGGCGCCGATATTCTTGTCAACAATCTGGGCATCTTCGAAGTCAAGCCCTTCCAGGAAATTCCTGATTCCGATTGGCTGCGCTTTTTCGAAGTCAACGTGCTCAGCGGCGTGCGCCTCTCCCGCCACTATTTGCCCGCCATGCTCAAGAATAAATGGGGCCGCATCATTTTCATTTCCAGCGAATCCGGCCAGCAAATTCCCGCCGAAATGATTCACTACGGCATGACTAAGACCGCGCAAGTCGCCATCGCCCGCGGCCTGGCCGAATCCGTTGCCGGCTCCGGCGTCACCGTCAACTCCATCCTCGTCGGCCCCACCGCTTCCGAAGGCGCTTCCGTTTTCGTCAAGGATATGGCCAGGCAACAGGGCGTTTCTACCGCTGAAATCGAAAAGCAATTCTTCGCCGGCGTTCGCCCCACTTCGCTCCTCAAGCGTTTCGAAACGCCCGAGGAAATCGGCAAAGTCGTGGCCTTCGTCGCCAGCGAACACGCCGTCACCATCAACGGAGCAGCCGTTCCCGCCGATGGCGGCGTCATCCGCAGCATTTTCTAGATTGGAGTTGTAGGGCCCTCCTACTGCTTGCCCCCGAAATAGGGGGAGGCGGACCTTCGCTGCCGCCCGCGGGAAGACTGTGCCGGCGCTTACCAAACACGCTCAAGCGCGCAAGTAATCCGCCCGCCAGTTCTTCACCAGTTGTTTGATCGCTTTGCGCTGCACCAATTTCTCGTCCAGCACTTTTCGCGCCAGCACCGGCAGCTCCGCATCGCTCGCAAAGCGCAGCGCCACCACCTGGTCGATCGTGAATTCGCCGATGCGCGCCTGCAAATCCGCCGGCAGCAGCCTCTGGCAGCGCAGCCGCTCTTCCAGCCGGATCACCCGGTCCTGCACCTTCAGCGCCATCTGCCGCAGCGAGACAAGACCAAGTGGCAGCGCCACTGACACAAGCACGGGGAGCACCTGAGCCGTTCCGAACCCCAGCTTCACCCACCAGTACAGATTTGTTCCAAGGTTGATCAACAACACCGGCATCACAAAAAAATGAAACGCCGGAACCCACTTCGCGTGCTTCTCGAAACTCTGTTCAGCCATATGCCTGTCCTCCTCCGCAGATTCCTCGTAGCGTCCGCCTATTACTTGCCCCCGTTCAGCGGGAGGCGGGCCGCTTTCTTGCTTGTGCAGGTACAATAGAACCAGGTGCATTATCTCAAAGAACGATGCACCGGAGAGAGAACGAAAATGCCCAAAGCCACCTGGAGCGGCAAGCTAATCGCGGAGAGCGATTCGACCGTGGTGGTCGAAGGCAATCAATACTTCCCGCCTGCCGCGGTAAAATCCGAATTCCTCAAGCCCAGCACGCACACCTCCGTCTGCCCCTGGAAAGGCACCGCCCACTACTACCACGTCGAAGTCGCGGGCATGCGCAACGACAACGCGGCGTGGTATTACCCCGATCCCAAGCCCGCCGCCGCCGAAATCAAAGACCGCATCGCCTTCTGGAAAGGCATCCGCGTCGAAGCGTAAGGACGCCGCAAACGCGTCACTCGTGTTGCGTTATTTCGCCAAGTCGTTCTTGAACACATCTCCGTTGTGCATAACAAACCGCACCTTCTTCAGCTCCTCAACATTCTTCAGCGGATCCCCGCTCACCGCCACCACATCCGCAAACGCCCCCGCCGCCACCACGCCGATTTCGCCTTTCATCTCCAGCATCTCGGCCGCCCGCGAAGTAGCCGCCTGAATCGCATCCATCGGCGCCATTCCCAGTCCCACCATGCGCGAGAATTCCTCCGCCATCGGCTCCTGCCAGGGAATTCCACCGATATCCGTGCCAAACACAATCTTCAAATGCGCCGCCATCGCTTTGCGAAACGTCGTCTCATGCGTCTTCGCCCGCGCGCGGTCCCGCTGCCCTGCCAAAGTATTTTCTGGCGCCCAGTCCGTGTAATACGGCCACAGCGTCGGGCAATACCACGTCCCTTGCCGCTGCATTTGCGCGATCTGCGCGTCCGTCATCTCCAGCCCGTGTTCGATCGAATCGCATCCGCCGTCCAGCGCGCGCTGCAATCCGATTCCATTGTACGCATGGCACGCCACTTTCTTCCCCCACCCGTGCGCTTCGTCCACGATCGCCTTCAGTTCGTCCACCGTCAGCGTCGGCTGCGACACCAGCTTCCCCTGCTTGTCCACCCACGAGCGGTGCGTCATGTACACCTTGAGCCAGTCCGCGCCGTGGCTCAGTTGCTGCCGCGCCGCTTTGCGCGCTTCCACCGGGCCGTCGATCAACTGCGCGCCGGTCGGCATGTCCAGTTCCGGAGCGTAGTCCTCCAAGTTGTATCCGCCGGTCGAGGAGATCGCGCGCGTGGAAACAAACAGCCGCGGCCCCGGAATCGTCCCTTCCTCAATCGCCTGCTTGATCTCGACGTCGCCGTAGCCCGCGCCTTCCGTCTCCACGTCGCGCAGCGTCGTGAATCCCTGCTCCAGCGCCCGCCGCGCCGCGTACGTTGCCCGCGCCGCCCGCAGCGCGATCCCCGCCTTCAAAATGTTTACGTCGTATCCGCCCTTCTTCGGATCCTCGCCCCAAAGAAAAATGTGTGTATGCGAATCGATCATGCCGGGCAGCACCGTAGCCCCGGACAAATCGATCACCTTCGCGTCCGCGGGTATCGCCGTACCGCTGTCCGCCACCTTCTCGATTTTGTCCCCGCGCACAAAAATCAGTTGATTGCTCCGCGGCGCGTTGCTAACTCCATCGATCAGTGTCCCGGCCCGAATCACCGTAAGCGCAGCGCTCGGAGCGCCGGCCGCACCACTCGCCTGCCCCCGCGCGCCCGTTGCAAAACACAGCCCAGCCACCGCCACCATCCATGCCAATTTCCGCATCGCACTCTCCGTCTCCGAGTAGGGGCGCAGCCCGACGCGGCGGGCGCCCCATTTCAACCAAAATCTTCTCGTCATCGCGGCTCTTCTTTCCGCCGCTGGATTATCACGGAACCCCACCCATTTGCAAAGTGCCGTTTGCAATAGAGAAGAAAGCGCTGATCCGGAGAAGCGCTATTCGCGAGGACGAGGCGCGCAAAGCGCGGCTACTGTAGGCTTGCTCGGCCGCCCTAAAAGGACGGCCTCTACATAGTTGGCATCAGGGGTGCGCTGGGGATGCAGTTTGCGCCGAGGCCGCGCCAGCGGCGTCCGGCTTAACAGTGGGGAAGGCATCTCGCTTCAAATGCATATCGCCATCGATCCAGCCCGTGAAATCTGTGCCCGTCGCAAACCCCACATCTTTGCCAGAGACCATCGGCAGAACCGTGCCGGTGGTCGAATTGCCCGCTTTAGCCTCCTGGTAACCACGCACCGGGGCATTCTCGCCGTTGCTCAGGCGCACCGAATTCAGGCTTACCCCGACTTTGCCGCCGTGGCCCATGCGTTTCTTGGCCTCGACGTCGGTAACACTGCCGATCGCCAGCGCGCCCTTCGCAACCACCGAAAGGCCGTCGACCACCACATCTTCCGTAACTTCCAGGTCGACGTGGTCGCTCAGCTTTGCGCTCGCCGAAGACAGTGCCTTCACCAGCTTTAAATGAACCACCGTTCCGCTGCGCAAAATAATCTCCGAAGGGGAAACCTGCACCTTGGGCGCGGGCGGCACCGGCGCAGGCTGGTCGTACATGATCCGTTCCCGCGACGGCGGCGCAGATGCTTGCGGCGCTCTCGGGCCGTCCGCGTCCTTGATCAGCAGAACTGCCGCCAGCGGTACGAAGCCGACATCTCCCTTAGTCGTGCGTACTCCGAAATACTTGTCGAACCGCCCAGTGATCTGCACTTGCTCCCCACATTGCAGCGTGCTGCGAACCTCCAACGTGGTCATCGAACTATAAAGGTACACGTAGCCATCCGACCGCGGGCATTCCACCCGGCCAACGCTCTGCCCCTTGCCGGCCGGGGCAAAGAGGCCAAGGGCGGCAGCGAGGTACAAGGCAGTTCGTTTCATGGGGCACCTGTGGGGTAGGGTTAAAGCGCTACTCCTCTATCCCAACCCACCCGCCGCCCGCTGACAATAGAACACGCGGCGGCACTTGCGGAAAAAGGTACGGTGGCCCGGAAGGATTGCTCTTAGGATTGCTTCAAGATTTGCGCCGGGATTGTTGCGCGGACCAGGTGCTTACGTTCCCAGAAGATTCGGCTGCAAGCGCGAATATCCGTGCTCTTGCGCCCATAGCGTCAGCGGCAGCGCCGCCAGGTCGTCCACGATCGGCACCGCGTGGCCATCCTCGGTCAAATCAATCGTTCGCAAATAAAGTTTGCAGGTGTCGCACGCCTCCACGCGGACGTGCGGCATCTGTTCGGCCACGTATACCGGCAGCTTCTGCTCCGCCGTCTCTCCGCACGTCGGACACAGAATCCGCCGGAACTCCCACTCCTGCAGGCAAAACGAACACAGCAGAAAGCGCTTGCCGCCGTCACCCTCGACCCGCAGCACGCCCAGCAGCGGCCGCCCCTCGCACCGCGGGCAGGTGTTCCGCGTAACTACCTGCGGCGGCGCCACCACCCTCTCTCCCGCGATCTCCGCGCACGGCTGCATCACCGCGCGCGCAAAAAACTGCGCAAAGGCCCCAATCGCCTGATCGCTTACTCCTGCCGTCTTCCAGTAAGCGCTGAGCGCCGCCATCCACGACTCGGCGGGCAGCCCGCCAACCACTTTCGAAGCCGCCACCAGGTTCCCCGGCCCATTCTCCTCCACCAACGCCAGAAATCCCCGGTAGTGCGGCAGAATCTGCGTAAGGTCCGGCTCCCCTCGCGCCACCAGATCTGTCCCGCCGCTCGGGGACTTGAATCCGGTGGCGGCTAGGGAGCCGCTGCTCGCCAACTCGGCGTACACATCTCCCTGGAGGGCCGCCACGTGCCGGTAAAATTTCAGGATTTCCGCTGCGAAGGGAAGGGAAGCCGCGAGTTTTTCCGCGCGGCGCATCCGCGCTTCGTACGGCGCGCGGGTGTTACCTTGCGTGGTCATTGCGGACGCAGCGCCATTTCCGGTGCGCCGTCATGCTGGAGGCGCAGTCATTTCCGCGGCGTAGACCGCTGGCCGGTGATTTCTTCATACCAGCGCGGGTGGAAGCGCTTCGCGAAAGCCAGAGTCACCTCGCCGCGAATCACGGAGCCAAACGCGCCGCGCTCCGCGAACACGCCCATGTACACGTGAATCATGAACAAGCCGATGGTCAACAGCGCCGCCGACGCGTGCGTGAGCACCGCGATGTAGCGCAGGTAGCGCCAGCTCCAGGGAATATATTCCGGCAGCCACAGCACCAGCCCGCTGAGCAGCAGCAGGATCATGCAAACAAAGAAGCCCCAGAACAGCGATTTCTGCCCGCCATTGTAGCGGCCCACCGGCGGCATCTTCTCGTCTTCATTGCGCACGTAATACTGCACCGCCCCGAACCAATCCTTGTCGTCCTGCGTGATGCGCATCTGCGAAGCCCACATGCGGTACATCTGCGCCACGCCCACCGCAAAAATCAGCCCGATCCACGGATGCAACATGCGCGAAACCGGCGCCCCGCCCAGCAGAATGGCCAGCCAGAAAAGCCACGGCGACCAGAACGCCAGCCCGGTCAGCAACAAGTAGACATAGGAGAATCCCGCCACCCAATGCCACAAGCGCTCGTGGAAGGCGTAGCGCAAGACATAGCCCGGGCGTACGTGCTGTTCGTTCTGGCTCACGGCCGCACTCCTCCCTGGCGCTCGACATGGCCATCATCATCGTCGTGGGCCTTGGGACCAACCTTCAGATAGTGCACAAAGAGCCCGATCAACCCGCCCAGCATGGCCACGTTGCCCAGCCACTTCAGCGGATGCTTCCAAAGCTTTACGGTCCACGGAATGCTCGGATTGCTGGGCAGCCCGCCGTACATTTCCGGGTTGGTGATGTCGTGCAGCACGTAGACCACCCCGGTGCCGCCGACGCCCGGCGGATCGTACACGCCCGCATGCGGATAATTGAAATGCTCTTTCAACTGCTTCACGCGGGTATCCGCGATCTGCAGCATGTCTTCCTTGGAGCCGAAGTGCAGGCAGCCCGTGGGGCAGGATTTAATGCAAGCCGGCTCCAGCCCTTCGCTCACGCGGTCGGTGCAGAGGGTGCATTTGTAGACGCGCTTGGTTTCTTTGTTGAATTTCGGAATGTTGAATGGGCAGCCGGTGATGCAGTAGCCGCAGCCGATGCACTTGTCCTGCTGAAAATCCACGATACCGTTGGTGTATTGGATGATGGCGCCGTCGGACGGGCACGCTTCGAGGCAGCCGGGATCCGCGCAATGCATGCACTGATTCTTGCGCATCAGCCACATCAGCGAGCCATCGTCTTTTTCGTGCTCGTTGAAGAGGATCAGATTCCAGTAGTTCCACCGCGTCTCCGGCATGGTTTGATACGTATTGTCGAAGGTGGTGTTGGAGAAGGGCATGTCGTTCCACTCGACGCATGCAACCTCGCAAGCTTTGCATCCAATGCAAGTGGTTACGTCGATGAGTTTCGCGACGGTGTATTCGCGCTGCGTTCCTTCGCCCGGAACGCTGCCGGCGTGCCCGGAAATTTTCTGCACCCGCAATGTAGCCTGGCTCATGGCGTTCCCCTAAACCTTCTCGACCTTGACCAGGAAGCCCTTGAATTCGGGCGTGTAGGCATTGGGATCGAAGACCGTGGGCGACAAAAGATTGACCAGAGTCCTGGCGTTTTTGCCTTCGTCTTCGGCAATGCCGCGGTAGCCTTGATGAATGGGAATGCCGATCTGATAGACCTTCTTCCCATCGATCTGCATGGCCTTGATGCGTTTGGTGACCATCGCTTTGGCGATATATTCGCCGCGCGCGCTGCTCACCTTGAGGGTTTCGCCGCCGCGAATGCCCATTTCATTGGCCATCTCCGCGGAAACTTCGATGAATGGCTCGGGAATGAGCTGCACGTTCATGGGGTTGTTCTTGGTCCAATAGTGATAGTGTTCGGTGAGGCGATAAGTGGTGCAAATCACGCTGAAATCCTTGGCCGTGCCGTACTTATCGTCCGGGGTCTTGAACTTCTTCACCACCGGATTGTGCAACTGCCCGGGATGCAGGAGGTTGGTCTCAACCGGACTTTCGATCGGTTCGTAGAACGTGGGGAACGGCCCGTCCGCGAAAGCGCCGAGCGGGCCAAAGATTCTGCCGACACCTTCCGGGTTCATGATGAACGGACCCATGTGGTCCGCTGGCTTGGAATCTGCTTTGAAGTCCGGAACGTCGTTGCCGACCCATTTCTGCTGCGCTTCGTTCCACCAGACCTGCCGCCGCGATGGATCCCACGGCTTGCCTTCGAGATCGCAAGAAGCGCGGTTGTACAGCACGCGGCGATTCGCGGGCCAGGACCACGCCCAGTTCTGATGAATGCCCAGGCCGGAGGGGTCCGAGGGATCGCGCCGCGCGGTCAGATTTCCGGCTTCGGTGAAGGAGCCGGAGTAAATCCAGTTGCCGCAGGCAGTGGAGCCGTCGTCTTTGAGCCACGCAAAGCCCGGCAACTGTTGCCCGGCTTTTAATTGCACTTTGGTGGCGGGATCTTCCGCGTCCACGAAGGTCTTGCCGTTGATTTCCTTGAGCACTTCGGCAAGAGAGGGATTCGAGGGCACGGTGTAGCCCCAAGTCAGCTTGAGGATGGGATCCGGGAATTTGCCGGGCTCTTTCTTGTAGAGGTCGCGGACTTTCAGGAAAAGCTGCGCGATGATGGCTTGGTCGAGGCGGCAATCCCCGGGCATGGGCACTGCGGCGTTCTTCCACTGCAGCCAGCGGGCGGAATTGGTGAACGTGCCGTCTTTTTCCGCAAAGCCGGCGCACGGCAGGCGGTAGACGGTGGTCTGGATCTTTTTCATCTCGTCCTGAGTAATCCCCGGGGACTTCCAGAACTCGCTGGTTTCATCGGGATAAATCTCGCCGACTACCAGGAAATCAGCCTTCTTTAAAGCATTGATGTTTTTATGAGAGTCCGGGCCGATAGCCACGCCATTCATGCCGAACGCGAAGATGCCTTTGACGATGCCGTTGTACATGTTGTCCCAGAGGGTGATCCAGGAGTAGTTGCGGTCGACTTTCGGCAAATAGTCGAAGGCCCAGCCGTTCTGCTTGGTGGCGGCATCGCCGTACATAGCTTTCAGCCAACTAACGGCAAACTTGGGCGTATTGCTGTAATAGTTGAAGGAATCCCACTGCGCGGGCTTGGAAGCGGTCGGAGTGATGCGCTTCATCCACGCCGCAAAGTCGGTGTCAACGGGAGTCGGCACCTTTAGATAGCCGGGCAAGTTGTCAAAGACGCCGGCCATGTCCGTGGCGCCTTGAATATTCGAGTGGCCGCGCAATGCGTTGACGCCGCCGCCGGCCCTGCCGACGTTGCCCATGAGCAGTTGCAGCATGGCGGCGGTGCGAATGATCTGCGTGCCGAAGGAATGCTGAGTCCAGCCGACAGCGTAGATGATGGTGGCGACTTTCTTGGTGTCGCCGTCCTTGCGGATGGAGGTGAAAAGGTCCGCAATCTTCAGGAACTGATCTTTGGGGATGCCGGTGACGCGCTCGACCATTTCTGGCGTGTAGGTCGAGTAGTGCTTGCGCAGAAGCTGGAACACACAGTTGGGATTCTGCAGCGTCGGGTCGAAATCAACCTTCTCCGGCAGCGGGGGCAGCGACGTCGGCACCGAGCCTTGGCCGGTTTGCATTCCCGCGCTCTGCTTTGGGGCGCCACCGGAACCCGTGTAGTTCCATGTCGCGCGGTCATACGATTGCTTCTGAGCATCGAAACCGGAAAACACGCCGTCGTTTTCAGGAAGCTTAAATGCGGGATTCACGATGAACCCGGCATTGGTGTAGTTCAGCAGGTAATCCTTGGCGATGCGATTGTTCTCGATGGCGTAGCGAATGATGCCGCCGAGACAGGCGATATCGGAGCCGGCGCGGATTTGCGCGAAGAGGTCAGCGACCGCGGCAGTGCGCGTAAACCGCGGATCGACCACGATCATCTTGGCATTGCGGGTGCGCTTGGCTTCCACGGCCCACTTGAAGCCGCAGGGGTGATTCTCGGCGGGATTGCCGCCCATAATCAGCATCAAGTCGGTGTTCTTGATGTCGACCCAGCCATTGGTCATCGCCCCGCGTCCGAACGTTGGTCCCAAACTTGAGACCGTGGGGCCGTGTCAAACCCGGGCCTGATTTTCGATATGCACGACCCCCAGGGCGCGCATCGTCTTTACGACCAGGTAATTGAATTCGTTGGTGTCGGTGCAGCCGCCGGTAAAAGCGATGGATTCGCAGCGGTTGACAGTAATGCCCTTAGCATCCTTCTCGATCAAGCTGTCGTCGCGGGTTTTCTTGATCTTGGCGGCGATTTCGTTCAAAGCATCGTCCCACGATATATCTTCCCAATCCGTGCCGCCGGGCCGCCGGACTTGCGGCTTGAGGAGCCGCCGTTCGTTCATGATGTCCTGCTCGAGAGACGCGCCCTTGGGGCAAAGCGTGCCGCGATTGATGGGATGGTCCGGGTCACCTTCGACGTGGACCACTTGCGGAGTGACGTTTTTGGCGCGGTCGCCGATGGTATAGATGATGACGCCGCAGCTCACCGAGCAATACGGGCAGGTCGAACGCGTCTCGCTGGCGCGGGCGATCTTGAGCTGGCGCAACTCCGCGTATGCCGGCTGCAGATCGAAACCAAATACCGCCGCGGCGGCGCCGCCAATCGTTGTGAGCTTTAGAAAATCACGACGGGTAGCTTGCATTGCTTCCCTCGATTCCCCAAACCGCAAAAGAACTCGGCGCAGAGAGACTTAATATCGTGCACGCCATCGAAAGTCAAGACAAAGACGCATTAAATCATCCGTGATTCGGCTGGCAGAATTTGCGAAGTCCGGCATTTTTTTTGTAGTCTTCGGCCCGTTCGGAGCATCCAATAAAACCGCGAAAAACATCCCGAAAGATTTCGGAGGATGAATGACTGAGCCATCCGCAACTCCGCCCGGCGAACAGACTTTCCTCCAACGATCGATGCAGAAGCGCCCGCCGGTGGCCGAGTTGCTCGGCTTTGAAGTTCCGGAGGCGGGCGGCGGCCGCGCCGTGGTGACCTTGCAGGCCGGCCCACAGCACACCAATCCCATGGGCACGCTGCACGGGGGAATCCTGTGCGACATCGCAGACGCGGCGATGGGCGTTGCGTTCGCCAGCACGCTTGGCGCGGGCGAATCCTTCACCACCATCGAGCTCAAAATCAATTTCTTTCGTCCGGTATGGAAGGCGCTGCTTCGCGCCGAAGGCCGGGTGGTGCAACGAGGCCGCACGGTCGGGTACGTCGAGTGCGACGTGACCGACGAAAACGGAAAGCTGGTCGCCAAGTCCAATTCGACGTGCCTGGTGCTGCGCGGCGAGCAAGCCGCCGGCCGCTAACGGGCACGCGTTTACCAAGTACGTCGCACGAAGCAGAGCCGTCCTGAAGTCAGCGCGGCGGCGCCCAGGCCAAGCCGTCCGGATCATTGCCGGTGGCGATGTGCTTCAGCACTTCGAGGGATTTCAGATCGATCACCGCGATGCTGTTATCCTGGCTCGCCGCCACGTACGCTCGCGCGCCTCCGGGCTCCATCAGAATTCCCAGCGGCACGCGGCCGACTTTGATTCTCTTAATCTCTCTCCGCGAGGCCGCTTCGACGACCACCACATCGTCGCTCTCCGCGTCGGACAGCAGCGCCAGCCTTCCGTCAAGCGTGAATTTCAGCCGGTTGGAGTGCTTGGTCTTCACGTCCAGTGTCTGCAAGACTTTGTGCGTCACGGCGTCAATAATCGAAATCGTTCCACTCTGCGAATTCGCCGCCCAGACTTCTTTGCCGTCCGGCGAGATATCGATACCCTCGGGCCCCTTGCCTACGGCGATCTGCGTTTCCTTCCAGCCGTTTCCGTCGGACGTGCGCTCGATGGCGGTCACGCTGTCCGAGCCGATGTTCGCGGTAAAAATTTGCCGCAGATCCTGGCTGGCCACCAGCATGTGCGTGTATTCCTGGCCGGTGCCCATCAGCCAGTCCACGCGGTCCGCCGCGGGATCGTAGCGCGCGATCAGCTTGTTCGCTTCAGCGGTGAAGTACACTTTGCCGTCGGCAAAAATTGCGCCGTGTGGCCGCCGCAGCGCTCCTAACGCCACCCGCCGCGTTTCCTTCTGCGCCGCAAGGTCAATCATCGAAAGCGTAGTTCCCCCTTCGTGCGCGCCGTAGTTGGTCACGAACGCGAATTTTCCATCGCTCGAAGCCACGATCTCGTGCGGCCCTTCTCCGGTCGGCACGCGCCCGGCCACTTTTCCATTCGCCGGGTCCACAATCGCCAGCGCATTGTCGTCCTTGTTCAACACCAGCAACACCGCGGTTGGCATCTGCGCGGTCGCTCCCTGCGAGAGCAGCCCGGCGGCGCTCCCGCACACAACCATCAACAAAACTCGCGTTCTCGTAATCACGGATCCTCGTTTCATCTCAGAAGATATTTGGTTGGGGAAATGTTCATCTACGCCGACGCACTGCTCGACGCAGGCACATCCGTATCCGTCAGCGCATTCGTCGCCGCCGCGCGGTATCTCACGATCAGCATGGTCAAATCATCGGCTTGCCGCGCACCGCGCGTAAAAGTCTCCACCGACTCCAGCACCGCCTTCTTTACCGTTTCCAGCGGGCAGTCCGCCGTTATTCCGGTGAGCACGTCGCGCAGCCGGGTCATGCCGTAAAGTTCTTCGTCCGGATCCATCGCTTCGGTAACGCCGTCGCTGAACAGCACCAGCGTATCGCCAGGTTCGAGCCGCAGCTTCAAAGCGGTGTACTCCGCTTCGGGAACAAGTCCCACCGGATACGAACCTTCGCGAAAGGCGTCCTGCGCCTCGCCGCGCCGGATCAAGTAGGGGGACGGATGTCCCGCGTTGATGAAGTCCAAGTTGCCGTCCTTATCCAGAATGCCGAAGAACATCGTGGCGTAGCGGCCGATTTCGTGATGATCGCAAAGGAAGCGATTCACATGATTGAAGACCTGCCCTGGTTCGGTTCCCAGCGTCATCGCGGAAAGCAATCCTTGCAGCATGGTGGTCAGCAGCGCGGCGCCCAGCCCCTTGCCGGAAACATCCGCGAGCAGAAACGCGGTGCGATTGTCGCTCAGCGGGAATACGTCAAAATAATCGCCGCCCACCGACAAGCTGGGGAAATTGCAGCCGTTCACCGCCATGTACGGAGACTCGCGGACGTTGCGCGGCAAAAGCGCTTGCTGAATGTCCCGCGCGATGTTGATTTCCTGCTCCAGGCGCTGCCGCTCGCGTTCGCGTTCGACCAGCCGCGCGTTGTCCAGCGTGTTGGCCGCTTCGATGGCCAGCGCATCCAGAATCTGCCGGTCCAGCTTTGAAAACGCCGCGGGCCGCCGCGAATCCAGATACAAAACGCCCAGCAGGAGTCCGCGCTTTATGCCTGCCATGGATTCTTGCGTCGTCGCGCGGTGCACCGCAAACAGCGGAATCACCACCACCGCGCGCAGCCGCTGCGCCACAATGCTTTGCGCCGCCTGCAAATCCATGTCCGCCTGCGCCAGATCTTCCGTGATCACCGGCGATTGCTGCCGCATGGCAAGTTGAATGGCCGTTTGGCTGGGCGCCAGGCTGTCCGGCGGCAGCCGCGAACCGCCGCTGCGCCGCGCCAGCCGCACCTTGAGCGCACCTTCGGCATCCGCTTCCAGCAAGACGCCGCGGTCCGCGTCGGTAACCGAAATGGCGTACGTCAGCATTTCTCCGAGCACCGACTCGAGCGGAAGTTGCGAATGCAGCGTGGTGATCGCGGCCAGCAGCTCGTTCAGTTTGCGCAGTCCGCCGCCCATGGGCTCGGAGCTAGTGATGTGCTCGAAGCGCGTCAACAGCTGCGGTATTTCATCACCGCCGGCGGTCGAAGAGCGGAATACCACTTCATACGAATCGTCCAGCCCGAACGTGATGGTGTCGCCGTCCTGCAGCTCGCGGCTTTCCACTTTTTCGTTGTTCACAAAAACGCCGCGCCGCTGCCCGCGATCCTCGACGTAAAATTTATTGGCTTCGATCACGATCGCTGCGCACGTGCGCGAAATGCGCCGGTCGGAAAGTTGCAGGTGATTGCCGGTTTCCGCGCCGCGCCCGATCAGGAAAGGGGTCTGCGAGACGCGCGCGTAGCGCCGCGCGCCATCCGGCGAGATGATTTCGAGTACTGCTTCGCCCGCTGCAGGGATGATCTCAGTCATGCCGTGTCCGAAGGCTGGATTGTAGCACCGCTAGCCCTGGACAAGGCGTTCTAACAGCTTATTCGTAGCGAAGCGCGACCACCGGGCTCACGCGCGTCGCGCGCCGCGCCGGAATCCAGCAGGCCACCAGGCCGATCGCCAGAAGAAGCAGCGGCACCAGCGTCAGGGTCAGCGGATCGCGCGGAGAAACTCCGGTCAACTCGCTGGCCAGCACGCGCGAGATGGCCACGCTCGCCAGCAGGCCGATGGCAATTCCCGCTACCACCAGCTTCAGCCCGGTGCGAATCACCAGCCTCTGCACGTCGGCGCCCGCCGCTCCCAGCGCCATGCGAATTCCAATCTCGTGGGTTCGCTGTGCCGTGGTGTACGCGATTACGCTGTACACGCCGATGCTCACCAGCAGCAATCCCAGCGTGGCAAACACGGTGATCAGCAGAAATCCAAAGCGCGGCTGCGCGTATGAAAAAGAATTGATGAAGTTTTCCAGCGTGCCGTTCTCCGCCAGCGCTACGCCGCGGTCGGTGTCCCAGATTTCCTGCTGCATCGTTTTCATCAGCGATTGCGGATCGCCCGCCGTGCGCAGCAGCACGCCGCGCATCGCCGAGCCGGTTACGTTGTACGGCACCCACACTTCGGGAGAGACTTTGTCTTGCAGTCCCTGGTTTTTCACGTCGGCGACCACGCCGATCACCTCGAACCAGGCATCCGGTACCGGGTCTGCAAATTTCTCCAGTGCTTTCAAGCGCACCCGCTGCCCAATGGGATTCTCCGCGCCGAAGTATTTCCTCTGAAACGTCTCGTTGATCACCGCCAGCTTTCGCGCCCCGTTCACTTCCGCCTCGGTGAAAGGCCGTCCTTGCAAAAAGTCGATGCGCAAAACCTCAAAATATCCTTCGCTGCAAAGCTGGAAGAGCCCCATCCAGGTTTCTGAGTGCGTCTTCCCGGGAATTTCGATTTCGCTCTCGATTCCTCCGTAAGGTGGAAGCGTACTCGTTTCCGTGGCTTCCACCACTCCCGGCAGCGCTTTCAGCCGCGCCAGCAACGGCCGGAAGAACGCGGTCATCTGCGCCGAGGTTTTGTACCGGTCTGGAGGCAGCGGCAACCGGGCCACCAGCACGTGGTCCGGCCTGAGCCCTAAATGCACTTGGTGCAAAGCAATGAAGCTGCGCATCAGCAATCCCGCGGCAATCAGCAGTGTCAGCGACAGCGCGACTTCGCCCACCACCACGGCGTTGCGCAGCCGGTTGCTTCCGCGGCCGCCGCCACTGGTGCCCTTGCCGCTGTCCCGCAGCGAGTCGTTCAGATCGCGGCGCGTGGCCTGCAGCGCCGGTGCCAGGCCAAAAATCAGTGCTGTTGCAGCCGCAACGCCCAGCGTGAAGAGCAGCACCGCGCCGTTCATGCGGATCACCGCTTCGGACGGGATGATCTCCGGCGGTGTGACCGCCACCAACGCTTTCAACAAGCTCCACGCCAGCAAAGTGCCCAACGCGGCGCCTCCGAGCGCCAACGCAAGGCTTTCCACCAGCAATTGCCGCGCCAGCCGCCAGCGGCTCGCTCCCAGTGCCGCGCGGATGCCGAACTCCTTTTGCCGCGAGGTCGCGCGCGCCAGCAAAAGGTTTGCCACGTTGCCGCAGCCAATCAGCAGCAGCAATCCCACCGCCGCCATCACGATAAACAGCGTCGCGCTAAATTGTCCTACCACCTGGTCTGCCAACGTCTCCAGCTTTACCTTGAAATGTTTCGGATAGTCGTCCGGATAAACCTTGGCGAGATTCTGTGCCAGTACCGCGAAATCGGACTCCGCTTGTTGCATGGTGACGCCCGGCTTCAGGTGGCCCATCATGTACCAATACTCGCCGCGTGCGTCCGCAGCTTGCGGAGCTCGACTCGGCTTGCTCGGTATCCAGACGTCCCCGTCGCCCCAGGCAAACCGCGGCGGCATGATGCCCACCAGTGTTCGCGCGGTGCCATTCAGAACGAATGTTCTGCCAACGATACCTGGATCGCCGCTGAAGTGCGCTTTCCACACTTTGTAGCGCAGCACAAATGTTGGCGCCGATCCCGGCTCGTAGTCCGCAGGCTCCAGCGCGCGCCCCACCAGCGGCTCCATACCAAAAAACTCAAACGTGCCCGACGTTACGAAGACTCCGTGATAGCGCTCCGTGCCCGGCCCGGCCGTGTATAGCACGTCCAGATCGTTGTTGGCGATCACCCGGTCGAAAGCATGATTCTGTTCCATGTAGTCGAGCAGTTCCGGTCCCTTGAATCCGCCGCGGTATCCCGGCCCAGCCTGATCCGTATCGTGAATCTCCAGAGCCACGTAGCGTTTGGCGTCGCGGTAGGGAAACGGCTCCAGCAGCACGTTGTCAATCACGCTGAAAATGGCCGTCGAAGCGCCGATGCCCAGCGCCAGCGTGACCATCGCCACCGCCGCAAACCCCCGGCTCTTCCACAACGTTCGCCCCGCAAGCCGCACGTCCAGCCAAACGCCGTGTGCGCGCGTGTTCCATCCGCCGCGGTTTTCCTTGACGCCTGCTTCGCTGCGCATACGGCCTCCTGCCATGTCTCGCTCAGGGATCAGACGCTACCGTTAGAACTTCGCATTATGTCGCTTGGTTGCCCCATTTTCCCCGCAAAATTCTTTGACGACGGGCCGGAGTCTTTGGCGTCTCATTCTGTGGTAGCGTGTCTGCCGGCTTTGAGCGTATGTCCTTCAAGATGAGGTACGTATGAACGTTTCTTTTGTTCCCACGCGGCTCGCCCGCCTGTCGATTCTAGCTGCCGTCCTGGGTTTTGCCGCAGCCGCTTCTCCGGCGCCGCCGTCGGATAAGCACCCGTTCGGTGTGGCCGACTGGTCCGCCCTCCACCGTGCGCGAGCTATCTCTGTCTCCCCCGACGGCAAATCGATCCTGTATAACGTCACCTTTGACGGCGACAAAGGCCCGGCCAAAAATGAATTTCGCGTGGTCGATGTGTCCGGTGAAAACGGCCGCAAGCTTGACCTTCCCGAGAATTTCGAGCCCTCCGGATTCACCAAAGACGGCGCCGCTCTCTTTGGCGTCTACGAAGTCGAGAAAAAAGGCCAGTTGGCCGTTGTTCCGCTCTCCTCCGGCAGGCCCACGCAAATTCTCGCACTTCCCAATGGTATCCGAGCCGCCAGCATCTCTCCCGATGGAGCGCGCTTCGCAGTGCTCGCCGATCCCGCCGCCAAGGATCCGCTCGCCGAAGTCCACCACGTCATCGAAAACGATGTATCGAGCATTTACGCGGTGGGCGTGAATGGCGGCGATGGCGCCTGGTGGTGCCCTGAGCTGAAGTCCATTACCGACATCGCGTGGTCACCCGACGGTTCCCAGCTCGCCGTCGTCACGCAATCGCCGAAGATCGGTAATCACGACTTTCGCACGACCATCAATGTGTGCGGGCCGGGCGGCGCGCGCCGCGTAACCGAAATCGCCAATTCCACCGCGGGCATCGCCTGGACCGATGGCGGCAAGACTCTGGCCTTCGCCAGCACCACTACCACTGTTTTGACTCCCGATCACTTGTGGACCGTGCCTGCAGCAGGCGGCACGCCCGTGGATCGCACTCCGAAACTCGCAGGCTCCATCACCAGCGTCGCCAACGATCCCCGCGGCACCGTCTGGGTCGAGATGCACAAGGGCACCATCATCGAAATTTACGCCTATCGCGACGGCAAACTCGATCCCGCCTATCGCTGGCCTGCAGGCATCGTCTACGGCGTTCCGTCGCTCTCGTCGTTCGCCTCTTCGCCTGCCGTTTGCGCTTTCACCGTTGGCGATCCGAGCCACGCGTCGAACGTTGCCGTCATGCAGCAAGGCGAACTCAAGCGCGTCACTCACGAAGGAGAAGACACCCTCGCCGGCATCAGCCTTGGCGACGTCCGCATCGTCAAGTGGACCGCCAAAGACGGCACCAAGCTCGAAGGCATCCTTACTCTTCCCGCCAACTACGATTCCGCCAAGAAATATCCGTTCCTGGTTCTTCCCCACGGCGGCCCGGAAGCTAACGACACGCTCGACTTCGACGCCTTCGCGCGATTAACTGCCGGACTCGGCTACATCGTGCTGCAGCCGCAATATCGCGGCTCCACTGGCTACGGCTCGGATTTTCTCGAAGCCATTTACCAGCACTTTGGCGATCGCGCTTACGCCGATGTCGACAGCGCCACCGATTTTGCCATCGCGCAAGGCTGGGCCGATCCCAATCGCCTGGCTATTTTCGGCTGGAGCGCCGGCGGCTTCATGACTTCCTGGACGGTCACGCAAACGCATCGCTACAAAGCCGCGATTGAAGGCGCAGGCATCACCGACTGGCTCAGCTTCATTCCCACCAGCGACATCGCGCAAGTCGACTACGATATGCGCTTGCAGGAAAAAGATCCCGCGCCGTTTCTGCAATTCTCCGCGGTCATGTACGTGGATAAGGTCACCACGCCGCTGCTGATTCTCCACGGCGAAGCGGACCTTCGCGTGCCCACATTTCAAGGCCGCGAATTTTTCGTGTTGCTGGCGGAGCGCGGAAAAACTGTGCGCATGGTCACCTATCCCGGCTCTCCGCATTTCCCCCGCCTGGCCGAGCAGCGCCGCGACGTCTTCCTCGAAATCCAAAACTGGCTCGCCCGCTACAACCCGTAGCCGCTGCGTTTGTTTGCGCGTGGCTCTTTTTGTTTTGGCTTTGCGCGGACGCTCTTTTTCGTACCGTCGCGAATTTGCTTTTTGCGCTGCGAACTTAGCGGGCGGCGGCGTGGCGCCGCGTGACGTACTCGTCGATGTAGGCTTCGAAGAGATTGTCGAGCTGCTTGGCCACGGGCCCTACGGGAATTTGGTGGCCGGCGATTTCGCCGACGCTGATCAGATTGCGATTTGTCGATGAGATGAAGACTTCGTCGGCGGAGTACAGGTCTTCGGGGCGGAGGGTCTGTTCCGCGATGGAGACGCCCGCTTCCGGCGCGATTTCAAACAAAATGCCCCGGGTGACCCCTTCGAGACAGCCGGAGCTGATCGGCGGCGTGAGCACTTTGCTGTTTTTCACGGCGAAAATATTCGCGGCAGTGCATTCGGCGACTTCGCCGCGTTCATTGAGCAGGACGACTTCGTCGAAACCTGCTTTTTGCGCTTCCGCTACGGCCCATACGTTTTGCAGCCAGGAGATGGATTTGACACCGGATAGGGGGGAGGCGGCGTGGCGTCCTTGTTCGCGGAGGCCCAGGCGGACCGGTTCGCGGTATTCGGGGAGGGACGCCGAGTAGATGATCAGGTCGACTTGCGGCACGGGCTCGTCGCTGTGCCAGAAACCGTAGGTGTTGTAGACCAGATAGATGCGGGCGCAGCCTTGCGTGACTTCGTTGGTGCGAATGACTTCGTGGAGATTGACGCGAACTTTTGCCGCGGTGTACGGCATCGGCAGGCGGATGGTGGCGGCGTCTTTTTCGAGGCGGCGCCAGTGGCGTTCGTAGGCGAAGGCTTCGCCGCGGGCGATGCGCAGGGTGGTGAAAAGTCCCCAGCCGCTGATCAGGCCGGCTTGTCCGGGCGAAAGGCGAACCTTTTCGACAGGGAGAAGCTGCTCGTTGTGAAAGACGTGACGATGGATCACTGGGTGTGCCGTCCAGGGCTGAAATGTCCGACACAAAGATTGTACGGGAAGCGGACGGCGGCTGGAATAGCGAGTGCGGAAGTAAGCAGGCCAATCAAACAGGAGGTGAAGGTTTCAGGGCCCTGGCCCCTGCGCGTGCCCATCGCTTGCACTTCGAATATTAACTTCTTCACCATTTCCTGCCCCCGGTTTCCCGCCAGGAATCCTCCAGAAAACACAAAGAGAAGTTGACGTCATGGTATTTTTCCGCTGCTCGTTATTGGTTTTGTAGTTGTGCTGTATGGAACAGACCTTGCCTCTTTGAGCGCGCAAACTACGGTCATCAAGAACTCCCGCACTTAGAAACGTCCTGCGAGAACTTCTGGAAAGAGACAAATGAAAATCCCAGTCACTTGTTTATTGCTTTTCCTGTTTTCGGCAATGAATGCTCTTGCCCAAGCACCGAACCTGCAAACTGCGGGCAACTTTGGCGTGCTGGCCGGAGCGGGAGTCACCAGCGCTGATGCAGGGACCACGATTGTTGGCAACGTAGGAAGCTCGCCTACACCAGCGGTCACGGGACTCTTGGCAGCGCAGGTCACCGGCACTTTGTTCACCGCCGCGAACGCCGTTTTGACCAAGGCGCAGACGGACCTAACCGCTGCGTACCTGGACGCGGCCGGCAGATCGTGTAAGTCACTCACTGGCGCGTTGGGCGGGGCGACCAACCCGAATCTGGGCCCCGGAGTTTACTGCTATTCCTCAGCGGCGACGCTGAGTGGCACTCTGACGCTCACAGGCAGCTCCAGCGACGTTTGGATCTTCCAGATCGGCAGCACGCTGACGACCGCCACCGGCGCCACCGTAGCCTTTGCCGGCGGCGCGTCGCCCTGCAACGTGTTCTGGCAGGTTGGCAGCTCCGCGACCATACAGACGGGCAACCACTTTGCCGGCAATATTCTGGCGTTGACGAGCATCACCCTGGATGGCGGCACGCTGACGGGTCGCGCTCTGGCGAGAAACGGATCGGTCACTATCAGCGGCAAGGAGACTATAGTCAACGCATGCTCGGCGTCCTCTAGCGTGCCAACCATCGCGCTCTCCCCGGTAACCTCCTCGATCATTTGCGGCGCAGCAGGCTCAACCATCACCAAAACCGCAGTGGTCTTGTCGAACGGGATCCCCGTCGCAGGTACCGTGGTCACTTTCAAGATCACCGCGGGTCCAGACGCTGGCAAGACCGGGATGGCTACCACGAATGCCTCCGGTGTAGCATCCTTCACGTTTGCGGCGCCCTTCTCCTTAACCTCAACGGCAGGAGATTCCGTTGTGGCCACCATAGACGGAGGGACGGTGGTCTCGAACACAACATTTGTGACCTGTTCGGGTGCCCCTACAGGATCATTTTGTGCCACGGCGGCAGCCCCTACGGTCAACGTAGTGGCTGTGGTAGCGGGTCCTCCTAAACAGGTGGTCTTCTCGGTGGAAGCTGCAGGTGGATTGTTCTCGGTGGTCACTAACGCTCCTCCGACCACGAATGCTACCGTCGCCATCCCAGCGTTCGATCATGGATCGACCCTGGCCTTGGGAGTCATCGCCACGAAGATCAATGCGTCGGCATCGGCCGTGGTGGAACTGACGGTTACCGATCTATGCGGTAAAACAACGGTATTTGATCCCGTCTTTGCAACCATTACCATTCCCGCGCTGCGCTTCCATTCGAAGCTCCAGCATGCGGAAAAATTCGACTTCGATCATTGGGTCGTTGCGCACTTCAACGGCATCGCCCGTGCCGAAGGGATCGTATTCCTTCAGAACGCTACCCCCGGGGTGGAATCGCTGCTCATTACCGTCAACGGGACGCAGTTTAGAACGGAGCTTTTGGATGGAAAAACCAAAAAGATCGATATCTCATCTGCCTTGTTCCATGGAACCAACAAGGTGACGATTGCCGCATTCGGCGACAGAGGAAGCTCGGTCGATCTGAGCATCTCCGACGGAAAATAAACGTACTGCCGGGTTCGCACTTCACTTTGTCCAGGCTAGCCTGGGTGGACCGAACCCGGTTTTCTTTTCGTCGCCGGTTTGTTAACGCGCTCCGGAGCGTGGCAATGACCACCCTGGCCTCCAACTGCAATTAATGAAGCTGGTCGGTCCTGCGCATTCTCTCCAGGGCCAGGCGAAGCGGCCGAACGACGTAATACGCGACGGAGAGAGCGCGCGGCAATGGCAGAAACCAGCGGTCCCGTTCGGTGGGTTTAAGTTTATGCCACAAATAGCGCAGGAAGATTTTCGCGCGGTCTCGAAAGCGTTCACGAATCTGGAGTTGAGAAATAATGCCGCCCTGCAACCCCCAGCGTTCATCGGGTTCTTCGAGAAAGCGGGTACCGGCGCGGGCAGCCAAGGCTTTCGCAGCGCGATCGATTTTCAGATCCCGCGCCAGTTTCGGGGGCACGTCCGCGGCAAGCAAATCTTGCGCTAAGAGAATGCCAGTGCCCAGGACCCGCTTAAGGCCGAGGTCGTCCGCTTCCTGCAGCACGTAGTCCCAGTCTAGATCAGGAATCGCCAGAATCTCGGCGATGTCGCAGAGCAACTTCAATTGTACCCACTGGTGCTTAGCTGCGTGCACGGAGAGAACCAGTAGGTGAGTTTCCAGGCGCAGAGTTCGTACTTGTTCTCCCGCAACCGAGACCGTCTCTAAGTGCTGAAGGAACCTCTCAGGATCCCCCACAAGACCGGCTACTCTGCTAATACATCGCCAGTGCAGATCCAAACGCACCTTTCCATCGGCGCGATAAAGCAGCAGCTCGTGATTCTCGCGCAAGAATTGGTGCAAGTCGGTAGTTTCCACCCTCTCAGGCGCGTAGCCCCGGTCCATAAGGAGACGCCGTGCCCGCAAGGCATCCTGCTCAGGAACCAAGATGTCAAGATCGCCGAACGCTCGGAGCGACAAATCACCATAGAGCATGACGGCAAGCGTAGGACCCTTGTAGGACACTGCCGGAATACCCTGCGAGTCGAGGCAGTCCAGTATGCCCAGCAATTCCTCGCCGAGTAGCCGGGCCTCCGAAGCCTCCGCCTCGTGCCGCGCTCGTAGCGGCTCAAGCACGCCGCCGGGCACGATATCTGCACAGATGCGCTGGAGGTTGCGATAAGTGAGCGGCAGCGTGTCGTGACGCAGCACCAGCCGAATGAATTGGACCCAATCGATTTCTTTCTGAGCGGCCTCTCTGATCCGCCGCGATATTTCTGCGTTGATCCGAGTGCGCGCGCAATAGAGAAGCAGTTGCACTTCCGCGCTAGTCGCCGCGGTTCGGAGATGTCGAGTCCGTTCCGGGATGGTTTGGTTTTTGATTAACACTCCAGCAGCTCCCGAAATCGAACCGAGAGCCGATCAAAGTCACGTCCCGTCTCAAGGCGGTAGCACGGTGTCGATGCGACGAGTTCACTCAGGGCGTCCAAGTGAGCGCGACACGAGCTCGCCTCCGTGAGCAACACGTTGGGAACCATCTCCAGCAACGCTTCGTCAGGTTCCATCCTGGTGACCACACTGCGTTCCGCCTGCGCAATACGCGGAATCACCACGGCTGCTGGCCGCGCCTCCGGCGCCACTCTGGCGCCATAGACCTGTACCGGGTGAATTTGCCGCTTCCGCCATCCGCGACGTTTGGGAGAGCGCAACAAAAAACTCAGTTCCGGAAAGAAGCCGGCGGTTTGGTCACTGACATCAACCTCCTCAGGAAACGCCAGCACCCGGAAGCCATCCGTCCGGCAACTTAGAAAGACCATGTCATCACTCATGTAGTCAAAATTGGCTCTCAGCGAGGCGACCGTTAAAGTGGACTTGCCTGCCCCGCTGGTGCCTGGAATCAGAAGACACTTGCCGTTTGCGCTGAAACCGCCGGCGTGCAGGCTATACAGCCCCCGCCGCTTCAATATTTCCACCAGGCATATCGTGAACAGAAGATGGGAGGCGATCCACAGGTTGTCGATTTCCGGCTCGCATACGGAGAATAATGCGGAGCCGGAGCCGGGCATGCACAGCACCCGGACGCGATCCTCGTAACAGAGGTAGAGTTGGTCTTCGGCTTCGAAGTAGCTGGCGTCACCGCCCTCGAGTTCATAAAAAGGCTTGGCCCGCCCGGGCGGTTTTCCGAAGCGGTGCGCTTTGGTATTCGGAACGGACTCGAAGTCGAAAAAAATAGGCTGGGCGCACTCGCCATTGGAGGGCAACATTTGGAATCGAGCATCGAGGCAAGTGGCGATCGCGGCCGAGGACGACACCCTGAGCTGCGAGCCGTGGAACCCGTAGGTTCGCGTGCTCTGGCTATTGCTCACGAGCTTGATTGCTCCAGTTCAGTATTTGCAGAAGGCATCACTCCCCGCTGGTCGGTGCCTGAAATGCGGTACATCTCTGCATACAGAGGTCGCGGATCTTGCGTCTCCATAAAGGGCACTTCGTCTTTGACCAGCCAGCAATGGCCTACAAACTCTTCCTTGACCTTGCCCATGCCGAAACACAGGGACACCTCCATACCGTCCCGGCGGAAGAAGTAGTATCGCGTTACGCCGCGCGTGAGACATCCCGGGCGCACCACGGGGCGGCCCTTCCGGATGGCCAGTTCCACGTATTTGGTAATTAGTTCAACGCGATCGCGGCGCGCCGGCGAATAAATTCTCGGCTCCAGAAGAGCTTGCACTCGCGACATTTTTAGCCGCAGGAGGAAGGGAACAGCAGCGGCAACGAACAATACCCGAAAGAAGAGAACTACATTGGGGATGAATCGGGTTCCCATATTTGTCTTGCAGGCCTCGACTGGCGATGAATATCACGGGCCTCACCGGCGTCGAAACCCATTCAATCTGCGGAGCACTCGACGATAAGATTCTTGCTTCGCAGCTCATCGAGCACTTCCAAGATGTCCGTCTCGATCATTTCGGCGGGGGCGTCATATTCCTTCGCGAGCATGCCAACCATTTCCGCCATGCCATGCGTTCCGTCGCACAGTTCCCAAATTCTGTTGCCTACTTCATTCAGCGCGTAGTAGCTCCCGTCATCCATGTTGAAGAGCAGCACATCCTGCGAGCCCTTCTGGACAATGATCTGCTTCTGGCGTCTGGGGCGTCCGTGAAAGTTGGTCATCTTGTTCATACTCATTTTAAAGCACCCAATCGCCGCGCCATTCTCATGTGCGGGCTTCGCACTTTGGCGAATAACAGCTATGCAAACGGATGTAGCGATGCCCTTGTCCGTGTTTTGCGGAGCGGTGCGTGAAGCTTGCGACCGCGTTTACGAAGGCAAGGAGTCGGTTCGGAACTCCTACACTCACGCTCCTTGCATTCACTTGGTGATTATCTGTTTGTCTAAAAACTGAACTTGGTAACCATCCGCAGGAGGCCCAAACACTTGAGCATTGGCTTGCTGTATTTCTTCATAGTTGACTCCGCCTTTCGATTTTCACTTTAACCGCGTTCGACTGGGTGAAAACATTCTATCGACAACAGAAAGCCGCATCGGGTGCTGTGCTGATCTTTCCGAGGCAATTCCGGTGCCCTTCCATGTAGGTGGGGGAAGCAGTTTTCTCGTGTCCAGCCACAAGACCGGCCATTGGGAACGTCGCCATGTGTCTTTTTCAGGCAGTATGGCGTTTCCTGTGGCTCCCTGGACGCCTCAGCGAGGCGGCTAGAATGAAGCGGCTGGACGATTTGCGACAAAACTCCCGCTTGCACGGCACAGAACCGAAATCCTAGAAGGCTTAGAAACATTTGTCTGTGCAAAAGTGCACACGTCAGGCTAGCGGTGGCGTGACTGCGTTTTGCCCGAAGTAAGGGAGCGGTTTTTGGGCACGTTCCAAAATGGGAGTTACGCGCCGGGTGGCATCCCGGTGTTTTTGTGTATGAGTGCGGAAGGGGTGACGCAATGACGTAAGGAGGTAAAGAGGTAAGGGGAGTCGAGGAGCGGAGACGTCGGGCTTTGCGCTCCGGCAGAAGAGAGAGTGAGATGAGGGTCGGAGAGATAGTAAACATAATGCACCCCACCCCCTGGTTTTTTTCGTAAGTGCGGATTCTAAAGGACTTGTAGGAAGCGTTTTTTGTAAGTGCGGATTCTAAAGGGGTTAGGGGCGTGGTTCGCGTAAGTGCGGATTCTAAAGGAGTTGCGGAAGGCAGTCGACAGTCCATAGTTGACAGTGGAAGGTAGTGGCATCCCGGTGTTTCTGCAAAAGAATGCGGAAGTGATGGAAAGGGAAGGGGATGCGTTTCGCTCTGGTGGTGAGAAGTGCAGAAAATGACCCGAAATGGGACGGGGGCGGGCGGCTCCTGGCGAGAAGTCAGGAAACGCTTGTGACGGTACACCTGCGGTTTTTGCAAAGAGGCGGGAAGTGATTGAAGGGGAAGGAGATGCGTCTTGCTCTTTTGCAGGGGAGTGCAAAAGATGCAAAAGAGCGGCGAGCGAGAGATGGAGCGTGGGGAAGTTAGAAGTACAGCCGTGCGGCGAGGCATAAAGAGGGCGCGCAGGGAGGAGATCCGTTGCTCGCGATAATAACCCATTATAGCACAGTTTTTGGATTTGTCAAGTGGTATCTAGTAAGTGGTTTGTCTTCCGAGAGATAGAGGAACGGGGGGAGGCGGAAAAGAGCGAAGAGATATCAAGGTGTCTCAGGACCACCCGTAGGAGATCGGTGGAACTCGAACGGGCTGTCGAAGATGTCAGCGTCGTTTTCGGAGAGCGTAAAGCTCGCCGCAACGATGGGAAATCTCCGACCTTGTGACGCGATCACCCGAACCCGGGAAGACGGAACGACCTTCCCCAGGAGTCTGCTTAGGTTCTCAAGCTCCTCTCGGGTCGCTTCCGTGAGGTCGAGCCCCTGTATGTGGCGGGGAGCTGATACGTATTCAACACCTCTGCAAACGAGGTCGATATTTTCTGAAATACCAGGTCCCATTGGGCTGCGAATCAACAGCGATCCATGGCTCACTCTATACTCCCAGAGTTGAAAATTGCGCTGACTGAAATCCTGCATGGTTTCTTTCCCAAACTACTGAAACGGATTGGGCACTATCTGACCGTTCTTCCAGAATGTGATTCTATTCCAAAACTGTGGGTTCTGCTTGATTTGGAGGAGCTCCCAGTCTGTCGCGCCGAACTTCCCCGGGAGGCCAGTAGAGGCACGTGAAACACCCTTCCAAACGTCGACGCCATCCAAGTTGAAGTGGATGGCGGTTTCTGGGTCGGCGAGCTTTCTCATAACGAAAGTCTCCATGTTGGCCTCGCCCATGGCGGTTGAAGCTCCGCGAGCGGCCGCAAAACCCTGGAGGTTGAAGGCATCCAATCCCATCGCAAAAGGCGTTCCCGTATATCTCGTGAAGGCCGATGGCAAAGTTGTGGCGGGGACGGCGTCCATCGGCGTCGCCAGCGCCACCGTGGAAAACCAAGAGAGCACGGTGCCAGCGTAATTGACGCCGGGTTCCGCGATGCGGGCGGCTACGGGAAGAGCTGCCGCCCAATCTCCCATTCCGCGGTCGGACACAGACGGCGTGTGATAGAGATTTCCAGAGAAGGTAAAGGTCTGTGTGTTTAGTAGGTTGTCCAAAGTAAGGGCTGGCCAGACCCCCGCTTGTGGACCGAAGGGCAAGAGTCCGCTCGTGGTGAAACCCACGGGGAACATGTCTCCAGTAAGGAAGTAGGAGCCATCGCTAAGCACAAAGCCTCCCCAACCGAGGTACGAACCCGCACCGGTGATCGCTCCGCCGGGGTCCAGAGACGTGAAGGACAAGAAGGCATCTCCGCAGAACCAGCCGTCGTCTTCGGAACACAAACCGGCGGGATCAGTGGCGTTGATGGGGTTGTTATAGACGTACGCGTAGCGGTTCCAGGATTGGGGATTGCCAACTGAGCCCGGCATCGGATCCGGAGTCATGAAGCGGCCGAGGAGGCTGTTGTAGTAGCGCGCTGAAGCATTATCCAGTCCCGATTCTGAATCGCGTTCGTAACCGGTGAACTTGTAGGTGTTGGACGTTGGTACCCGTTCCACGCCAAACGGGTAAAGGTCCGAGCGTTCGACCACGGCTCCGGTGGGATCCGTGATCACGCGTGCGGAGCCCAGGTGGTCAGAGAAGAAGTAGCTAACGTTATTGGCGTTGTCGCGGCGCGCGATGCGCTGGCCGTTAAAGAAGACGAACTCCCTGAAAGAAGCGTTGTTGGTGCTCCCGGAGCCATCGGTTTCATCCAAGGCGTTGCCGGTCGCGCCGTACCAGTACACTTTGTAAGGGGATTGGAATGTTACGGACGAGCACGGACTGTTGCATCCACCCGGGAGCGCTGCAAAGGCAGGCCCGCCGTGCGGGGGCGGACAGTAGCAAACCGTCCGCGGTACGGATTTCCATGTGCGGCGGCCGTCACCGTCATAGGCGTAGGTCACACCTGCGGTACTGGTGAGGTTGTTTTCGGCATCGTAGCTGTAGGTGGGCGTACCGGAGCCGCAGGCTGCGTTAAGGATGAGATTGCCCGCGGCATCGTAGTGACCTTCCCCCCATTTTCCGCGCACGAGGATATATGATTTTGGCATTTTGGGGGGATAGGAGGAGGAGGGAGCATGGCGAAGAGGAAGTATAGCGA
>Ga0209736_1000093_pt1 | contig 27992 bp, 24 predicted proteins | sample BlaSpr_A8_Ref_M3_FD_187992 | JGI IMG/M metagenome (GOLD analysis project Ga0209736, IMG submission 187992) | Forest soil microbial communities from Thunder Bay, Ontario, Canada - Black Spruce, Ontario site 2_A8_Ref_M3 (SPAdes) (version 2) | ecosystem: Environmental > Terrestrial > Soil > Boreal...
CCCGACCGCGGCCAGATCCTGAAACTCGACCTCAGCGGCAAAATCCTCGCCAAGTGGAGCCGCTTCGGCAATCAAGACGGCCAAATTTACTGGGGCCACGACCTCGCCGTGGGCAAAGACGGCGCCGTGTACGTCGGTGACGTGTACCACAGCATGCGCGTGCAAAAATTCATCCCGCGCTAATCGCGGGCCTGGTAATGCTAGGCGGTAGGGTCGGGGGTAGCAGGTTCTGGCGAGACGACTGGCCTCGCGGCTGGAGAACGGCCCATGCCGCGAGTGACGTACGCGGCGACCAGCAAGCTGGTGGTTAGCAGCACGGCGGAAAGGAAATACGGCGCGCCGGGGAGGTGGAGAGCGGTGCGCGCGGAAATGGAATAAGCGAACACTTGCGTGAAGATCAGCGGCGCGACCATTCCGGTGATCGAGCGAAGTGAGTTAATGGCGCCCTGGAGCTTCCCTTGCGAGGTGTGGTCCACGCGGCGGGACATTAGCGACTGAATGGCCGGGCCAGCGACGCCCCACAGGGCGATGAGCGGAATGCTGGCGAGCAGAAACCAGCCACGCCAGGCGAGAGCGAATCCGAGAAAGCCCAGCACTCCGTAGCAGAGTCCGGAAAGCACGCTGAAGCGCTCGCCGAATTTCTTGACGTACGGCCCGACCAGGCCGCCGGAAACGAGCGCGGCGCAAACTCCGATGACCGCGAGCGAGAAACCGACTTGGCGCTCGTTCCAGCCGTAACGATATTGCGTGTAGATCACGAACACGGTCGGCAGCGCATTGTGCGCGAGATAAAAGATCGTGAGCGCCGACGCGAGACCGGAAAGATCGCGATGCGAGCGGAGCAGCGTGAGCGAGCCGAGCGGGTTGGCCATGTGCCAGGCGGATTTCGCGCGCCGTTCGGGCGCTAGCGATTCGGGAAGTATGAAGAAGCCGTAGAGTGTGTTCGCGAGGCTGAGACCTGCGGCGACCCAGAACGGCAAGCGCAAATTGTGTGAGCCGAGCAGGCCTCCGATGGCGGGACCGATGACGAATCCGAGGCCGAAAGCGGCGCCGATCAGACCGAATTGCTTGGCGCGCTTTTCGGGAGGCGTGATATCGGTGATGTAGGCGAAAGCGGTGGAGATGTTGGAGGTGGTGATCCCGGAAATGATGCGGCCGACGAAAAGCCACGCGAGGCTCGGGGCCATCGCCATGAAGATGTAGTCGAGGCCAAGACCGAGGCAGGAAAGCAGAATGATCGGGCGGCGGCCGAAGCGATCCGACAGCGCGCCTAGAACCGGGGAAAAAAGAAACTGCATAGTGGCCCAGGCAAAGGCGAAATACCCGATGAGCACCGAAGCCCGGGCGACGTTGCCGCCTTCAAATCCCTTGATGAGGTCGGGGAGAACCGGCGCGATGATGCCCATGGCGACCAGGTCCAGCGCCACGGTGATGAGAATGAAAATGACCGGGGCGCTGGATTTGGGATTGGGAGTCGTGGGCGTAGCGGCGGAAGACGAAGGCAATTGGCACTCCTGGCGAAAAAATATTGTAGCCGGGAATGGCTGAGCGGGCTACCCGTGGATTCTGCGGCATCGCGGCAGAGGCGTATTGTAGAAAATTTCCTAAGGGCCGCGCATCAGGTCCGCGGCTTTCTCCGCAATCATCACGGTGGGCGCGTTAGTATTGCCGGCGATGATGCGCGGCATGATCGATGCGTCCACTACCCGCAGGCGCTCGATTCCGCGCACCCGCAGCCGCGCGTCCACCACCGCCATTTCGTCATTGCCCATCTTGCAGGTGCCGACCGGGTGGTACAGCGTCTGCAAAGCGCCGCGAACGAACTCCGAAATATCGTGGTCCGTGGTCACCGACGATCCGGGAAGCAATTCGTCACCGGCGTAGGGGCGAAACGGCGCGGTATGCGCAATGCGCCGGCACAAGCGCACGCCCTCCATAATCACGCGCAGATCGTTCTGCGTGGAAAGATAGTTGGCGCGAATCGCCGGGGCCGCCAGCGGATCCGCCGAGCGCAGCGTAATTTCGCCGCGGCTTTCCGGAGCGATCAGCGTGGGTCCGAAACCAAAGCAGTGTTCCTTATGCTTATCGAAGCCGTGGTTCACGTAATACGCCGGGCCGAAAACAAGCTGCAAATCCGGCGTCTCGAGTCCCGCACGCGTGCGCGCAAAAATTCCCGCTTCGGCAACATTGGAAGCCAGCGGCCCGCGCTTGAAGAAAACATAGCGCAGGAAATTCCCCAGCGATTCCGCGCTGGCCATGCTCACCGGCTGGGTACACAGATAACCCACCGAAACCATCGGATGATCCTGCAGGTTCTTCCCGACGCCGGGCAAATCGTGGGCTGCGCGGATTCCAGCTCGCTGCAATTCTTCCGCCGGACCAATGCCGGAAAGCAGCAAAAGCTGCGGAGAATTAATCGCACCGCCAGCAAGAAGCACTTCGCGATCCGCCGTCACGCTATGGGTCGCGCCTTTGGCCACATACTCAACGCCCACCGCGCGATTTCCTTCGAGCAGCACTCGCGTAGCATGCGCTCCGGTGAGCACCGTCAAGTTCGGCCGGCCCCGCGCCGGTTTCAGATACGCATCGGCACCGCTGTGCCGCCGCCCACCGCGCTGCGTGACCTGATACAGCCCCGCGCCATCCTGCGAAGCGCCATTGAAATCCGCGTTCGGCGCAATTCCCAGTTCCTCGGCTCCCGCGAGAAATGCACGCGTCAGCGGATTCACGTAGCGCAAATCGCTGACGCAAAGCGGCCCGCCGCTTCCGTGAAATTGCGACGCACCGTGCTCCTGATTTTCCGCTTTGATAAAATATGGAAGCACGTCGGCAAAGCCCCAGCCGTGGTTGCCCAGGCTCTTCCAATGCTCGTAGTCGAGGCGGTTCCCGCGAATGTAAATCATCGCGTTGATGGAACTGGAGCCGCCCAGCACCTTGCCGCGCGGCCAATAAAGCCGGCGGTTGTGCGCATGCGGCTCCGGCTCCGTCGAGTAATTCCAGTCCACTGCGCTCTTGAACAACTTCGAAAACGCCGCCGGGATGCGCACTTCCATCGCCCTGTCCGCCCAGCCCGCTTCGAGCAAGAACACGCGCGCCGCCGCATCCTCGCTCAACCGCGCCGCGAGGACACACCCCGCCGCCCCCGCCCCCACTACGATGTAGTCGTACCCCCGCCGCTGCTTAGCCATGTTCGCGACGAATTAAACCAGAATATCTGACAACATCACAGACTTAACCTGCCCACGGCACAGCTGGAGCTGTGCCCTCCCGAGCTTGCCTCCTTCCCGCCCACAGATATACTCTTTCTCTCGCAACACAAGGGAGCGAACTGATGAGTTCCGATGTTCTGCAAAAGCAAACGACGCGCCGCGAGATTTTGCGAAGTTCCGCCACTCTTGCGGGCAGCGCCTTCGTGGCGCAGCTTTTTCCCGGCAGCTTGCTCCGCGGAGCTATGCCGGGATTGGCGCAAGAGGCAGCCGACCGCGCTACGGCCTTTCGCGCGCAATTTGCCGCGATTCCGATGCAAACCCAAAAGATCTCGGACAATCTGACTTTGCTGTCCGGCCCGGGCGGAAACGTTGTGGTCCTGACGGGCTCCGACGGCAAGATCGTCGTGGACACTTTCGTTTCGCCGGCCTGGCCGAAGCTCAAAGAGGCTCTCGACGCGCTCGGCAACGCTCCGCTGAAATACGTGATTGACACCCATTGGCACTTCGACCACGCGGACAACAACGCGCCTTTACACGCAGCGGGCGCCACCGTTGTCGCGCACGAAAACACAAAGAAACGTATGTCCGCCGCGCAGGATATTCCCGTTCTGGACTTGCACTTTCCACCCTCGCCCGCCGACGCTTTGCCGCAACAGACTTTCGCCACAAGCCACAAGCTGCAGGCCAATGGCGAAACCCTTACCCTCCAGCACTTTTCGCCCGCGCACACGGACTCCGACATTTACGTTTATTTCGAAAAGGCCAATGTGATTCACATGGGGGACACCTACTTCACCGGCTTTTATCCCTTCATCGACGCTGGGAGCGGGGGCAAAGTCAGCGGCATGATCGCGGCCGCCGACAAAGTTCTCCCGCTCGCCGACAACAACACTAAAATCGTTCCGGGCCACGGGCCGCTCGGCAGCAAAGCGGACCTCGGCAAATTCCGCGACATGCTGGTCACCACGCGCGATCGCGTGCAGAAGCTGAAGTCTGCCGGTAAATCCGCGGACGACATCGCCGCGAGCAAGCCTTTCGCCGACCTTGAAGCCACTTGGGGCCACGGCATCCTGACCAGCGACCAATTTGTCCACGTCGTGTATCTGACTCTTTAAATTCGGCCTGAAGGCTGGCACTTGGACGCGATATTGGTGACGAATCTAAAGATTCGCCACTACACAGGTTCGGCCTGGCTGTGTCCGCCGCCTTACCGACCTCGGCTCCTGTATCTAAACTTCCTGCGCTTGCCTACTTGCGCCCACGGGTATACCCTTCTTTCTCGCAACACGTTTGCGCCCCCCAGGGCTTGAGGGGCCTGCCCTGCACCCACCTTGCCGGAGCCACCGCGACGAGTGAGCGCGCAAACAGACCATCGAATCGAGGAGACTAAAAAAAATGGCTACTGCACCCGCTGTGATGGAACACCCGAAAATCAATATTTCCGCCACTAAACTCTTAATCAACGGGAAATGGGTCGACAGCGCTTCTGGCAAAACGTTTCCGACGGTGAACCCGAGTACCGGCGAAGTGATTACGCAGGTCGCGGAAGCGGACGCCGCTGACGTCGACAAGGCGGTTGCGGCCGCGCGCGCTGCTTTCGAAAAAGGCGCGTGGCGCAAGATGACTGCTTCGCAGCGCGGCATCCTGATGAACCGGCTCGCTGATCTCATCGAAAAGCACGCAGACGAACTAGCGCAACTGGAAGCGCTGGACAACGGCAAGCCTGCGCACGTGGCGCGCGCGGCGGATCTGAATCTGACCATCGCGTGCTATCGCTACTACGCTGGATGGGCCGACAAGGTCCAGGGCAAGACCATTCCGGTGAACGGCAAATACTTCTGCTACACCAAGCACGAACCCGTCGGCGTGGTTGGCCAAATCATTCCGTGGAATTTCCCGCTGCTGATGCAAGCGTGGAAGCTGGGTCCCGCGCTTTCGATGGGCTGCACCGTGGTGATGAAGCCGGCGGAGCAGACTCCACTGACGGCGCTGCGTGTCGGCGAACTCATCATGGAAGCGGGCTTCCCGGAAGGGGTGGTCAATCTGCTTCCCGGCTACGGTCCGACTGCCGGCGCTTCCATCGCGCGACATATGGATGTGGACAAAGTGGCTTTCACCGGTTCGACAGAAGTCGGACACCTGATCATGAAAGCTGCCGCGGAAACCAATCTGAAGCGCGTCACGCTCGAACTTGGCGGCAAGAGCCCGAACATTGTCTTTGCCGATGCGGACATGGACGAAGCTATCGAAGGTTCGCACCAGGCGCTGTTCTTCAACCAGGGGCAGTGCTGCTGCGCCGGCTCGCGGCTTTTCGTCGAGGAGAAGGCTTACGACGAATTTGTCGAGAAGTCCGTGGCGCGCGCCAAAAAGCGCACCGTGGGGAATCCGTTCGATAAGAACACGGAGCAGGGCCCGCAAGTCGATCAAGACCAGTTCAACAAAGTGATGGGCTACATCGACGCCGGCAAGAAGGAAAAGGCGCATCTGGCGACTGGCGGAAATCGCGTCGGGGATAAGGGCTACTTCATCGAGCCGACCATTTTCACAGACGTGCAGGACAACATGAAGATCGCGACGGAAGAAATCTTCGGGCCGGTCATGACCATTCTCAAGTTCAAGTCGATCGGCGAAGTGGTGGAGCGCGCCAACAAGAATATGTACGGCTTGGCCGCCGCGGTGTGGACGAAAGACATCAGCAAGGCGCACGCCATCGCGGACGAAGTTCGCGCCGGCACCGTGTGGGTGAATTGCTACGACGTGTTCGACGCCGCAGCTCCGTTCGGTGGGTTCAAGCAGTCGGGCATCGGGCGCGAGCTGGGCGAATATGGCCTGGCCAACTACACCGAAGTAAAAACGGTGACGGTCAAGCTCTGATTTAACCGGACCTCACAATTCGCACGAAAGCGCGACGGGCGGCCAAGCGGCCGCCCGTCGCATTTTGCCGTAAGGCAAGGAAACGCAGGAATGGCGATGGTGGTACGCAGCTACGAGCCGCGGGAGTTTGCGGCGCTGCACAAGCTGGATTTGGCGTGCTTTCCACCGGGGATTTCGTATTCGAAGATGATGTTGCGGTATTTCTTGCAACTGCCGTCGGCGGAATGCCTAGTGGCCGCGGAAGATTCGCGGATCACGGGATTCATTCTGACGAAGGAGAATCCGCCGCTGGGGCACATTGTTACGCTGGACGTTGCGGAATCGCACCGGCGACGTGGTGTGGGCACGATTCTGCTGGCGGAGAGTGAGCGAAACCTTGCGTTGCGTGGCGTGCGCACGATCTTGCTGGAAACTGCAATCGACAACGCGGCGGCGATTGCCTTCTGGCAGCGCCACGGCTATCGTATCGAAGCAACTTTGCAACGCTATTACGCAAGCCGGCTGGACGCCTACGAAATGCGCAAATTTTTGGCAACTAGCGCGAGCACTAGGCCGGCGCCAAAGGAAACCTGACGCTCATGTCTTTGATTCACGCCATCATCCTTGCTCTCGTGCAAGCGCTCACGGAATTTCTTCCGGTAAGCAGCACCGCGCATCTGGTCCTTTTTCCATGGCTGCTGCATTGGCAGGATCCCGGCCTGGCGTTCGACGTAGCGCTGCACGCCGGGACGCTGCTCGCGGTGATGGTGTACTTCTTCAAGGATTGGCTGACGCTGGCGATTTGCGGGCTGGGCGGTAAGTATCCGGCGAATGCGCCCGGGGAAGAAGTGGCGCAACACCGGAGACTGTTCTGGTACATGGTCATCGGAACGATTCCGGCGGCGATCCTGGGCAAGCTGTTTCATCACTACATCGAAGATGAATTGCGCCAGCCGATGATTATCGGCATTTCGCTAGTGCTGGTGGCTTTGTTGATGTGGTGGGCGGACCGGCGGACGATGCTGACGCGCAAGCTGGAACAATCGAATCTGGGCGACGGCGTTGTTATCGGCGCGGCACAGGCGGTGGCACTGTGGCCGGGCGTATCGCGCTCCGGAATTACTATCACTGCCGGACTGTTCCGCAATTTCACGCGCGAAGCGGCCACGCGCTTTTCTTTTTTGCTGTCGGCTCCGGTGATTGCGGGCGCGGTGTTGACCGAACTGCCGAAGCTGATCAAGATGCACAAGGCGGGCGGCTTGGATTTGCCGCTTTCGACGCTGGCGATCAGCATTCTGGTTTCGGCGGTGGCTGGATACTTCGTCATTGCTTTCTTTCTGCGGTATCTGCAGACCCGCACGCTCAGAGTTTTCGTAGTGTATCGTCTGGTATTCGGCATCATCGTGCTCGCTTTGGCGTTCTTTCACACCGGCGGGCGCTAGCGTCATCACCACAGAACACAGGCCGTCGCAAACTTGCGATTGCGCTCATGACCATGGTATAATGACCATGGTCATAAGACCTGTGAGGGCACGATGAAAACCATGGCAGCGGGAGTATTCAAGGCAAAATGCCTGGCGGTAATGGACGAGGTGCAGTCCAAGCGCATGACCGTGGTGATTACCAAGCGTGGCAAACCGGTGGCCAAACTGGTCCCTGTCGAGCCAAAGCAGGATGAAATCTATGGCTTCTATAAGGGTAAAGGAAGGATTAAAGGCGATGTCGTCAAGCCGGCATTTACTCTGCGCGAGTGGGGCAACCTCGCGTGATCCTGGTCGATACGCACGTTGTACTCTGGCTGGCCTTTCAACCTGAAAAAGTATCGGACAATGCCAAGCGCGAGATGGATATTGCACGAGAGACGGGGGGAGGATTAGCCATTTCAGGCATAACCCTGCTCGAACTGGCCGGCCTGGCGAGCAAAGGCCGCTTTGAAACTTTCGGGAACATCGACACGTTCTTGGATAGCATCGAGGCGAAATTCGCAGTGTTGCCTATTACGGCCCGGGCGTGCAGTCGAACCGTGACGCTACCGAAGAACTATCCTAAGGACCCGGCAGACCGAATCATTGGTGCAACGGCCATGGTCGAAGACATTCCGCTGGTCACCGCGGATCGCGATATTCGGCGAGCAACCGCTATTCGCACGATTTGGTGAGGCTGGGATGCCAGGGATCCATCGGGGCTGGCAGAGCGAGCCAAGCGCGGAACTACGAAACTGGGGAGAAGTTAGGCTTGTGTGGGGCGGGGCGTTTGGTATGATTTGGGGGTTCCTCCTGAGCAGGGGCACCAGCGCCGCTTCTGTTCGCGTCACTCAGCCTTCCCCAAAAAGCTGAGGAGAATGTCTTTGCGCTTTCTCACACCAACGGAAAACAAACGGCTCAATGAGCTGATCGGGTTTTTGTGCGTCACTATGGCCATTCTGATGGCTCTGGCGCTGCTCTCGTACAATTCGCACGACGCCTCGTTCAATGTGAGCGCGTCGCCCGGCGGAGCCCGGGCGACGGAGAACTGGATTGGTCCTGCAGGCGCTTACGGTGGGGATCTGCTGTTCCAGGTCTTCGGCTTCGCGGCCTTTCTCTTGCCGATGGCGATGGCGGTGCTGGGGTGGCGGTGGCTGCGCAGCCGCGCGATTGAATCGCCAGTGGCCACGCTGATCGGTTACGGGCTGATGCTGCTGTCGCTCCCTGCGCTGCTCTCGCTGCTGCGCGTGTGGGATATTCGCGGCGCGATACCTTCCGGCGGAATGCTGGGGACGCTGATTGCGGGCGGATTGCGCAGCGGATTCAACTGGGGAGCGTACGTGATCGCGTTGGCGGTGCTGATCACGGCGATTTTCATGACCACGAGCTTTTCGTTTGCGGGAACGCATGCGTGGGCGACGAGCGCGAAGGGGCCGATCGGAGCGGTTGGCAAACTTGGACTTTTGCAGCGCGCGCAGGAACGGTGGCACGACTGGCGCGAAGGGCGCGAACAAGAGCGCATGCGGCGGCGCGTGGAAGAAAATCGCGTGGGCGGGCGCAAGCCGGCGCCGATGCAGAGCGTGGGTGGCGCGGCGATTTTGAATGAGCCGCCGAAGACCCTTCATTTGCGCGATGAGAGCGCGGTGTTCCCGACGCAGCGTGAAGAAGAAGAGGACGACGGGCCTGCAGCGAAGGACGCGAAAAACAAGGCGCCCATTTTTGTATTGAACCGGGACAGCGAGAAGGCGAAGAAGTCCGCGGACCCGAAGATTGCGAAAGGCCACCAGAACTACCGGTTGCCGTCACCTTCGATGCTACGCGAGGGGGAACGCAGCCAGAAGCTGGATGAGGGCGAACTGAAATCGCGGGCACGGGCGATTGAAGAGAAGTGCATGGAGTTCGACATTCAGGGGCGGGTGACGCAGATCAATCCGGGCCCGGTGGTGACGACGTTTGAATTCAAGCCGGAAGCTGGGATCAAGTACAGCCGAATCGTGGGGCTGACCGAAGATTTGTGCCTGGCGCTGCAAGCGGAATCGATTCTGATCGAGCGCATTCCGGGAAAATCCACCATTGGCATTGAAGTGCCGAACATCAACCGGCAGACGATCGCGCTGCGGGAAATTATCGAAGCGGCGGAATTCACCAATTCGCCGAGCAAACTGACGCTGGCGATGGGGCGCGATTTGCATGGGCGAATTCGCGTGACGGACTTGGCGGCGATGCCGCACTTGCTGATTGCCGGTTCGACGGGCACGGGCAAGAGCGTGTTCATCAATTCGCTGATGATGTCGATCCTTTACAAAGCCAGCCCGGACGACGTGAAGATGGTGCTGGTGGATCCGAAGCGGCTGGAGCTGAATCTTTACGAAAATATTCCGCACTTGATCGCGCCGGTGGTGACGGATCCAAAAGTGGCGTCGAACGTGCTGCGCAACGCGACGCGGGAGATGGAGAACCGGCTGAAGCTGCTGGCGCAGCGTGGAGTGCGCAACATCGAGCAATACAATCGCACGTTCAAGAAGGAGCAGTCGCTATCGCTCTTTGACAACGTGGAGGAAAGCGAGCACAAGCCGCTTCCCTACCTGGTGATCATCATCGACGAGCTGGCGGATTTGATGATGGTGGACACGAACAATGTGGAAGAGTCGATCACGCGATTGGCGCAGATGGCGCGCGCGGTGGGCATTCATTTGATTCTGGCGACGCAGCGGCCGTCGGTGGATGTGATCACCGGGTTGATCAAGGCGAACTTCCCGGCGCGCATTTCTTTCCGCGTGGCCAGCAAAGTCGATTCGCGGACGATTCTGGACTCGAACGGGTCGGAATCGCTGCTGGGCAAGGGCGACATGCTGTATTTGCCGGCAGGTTCGGCGCGGCTGCATCGCATTCACGGTCCGCTGGTGACGGAAGACGAGATCACCGCGGTGTGCGACTTCTGGCGCGAGCAGGCGCAAGCGAAATATCAGGAAGAATTGCTGGAAGCGCCGAAGGATGAGAACGGCAAGGTGGAGGCAGGCGCTGACGGCGTGAGTGGCCCGGGCGGCGAAGAGGCGGACGATGACCTGTACCAGGATGCGGTGCGCGTCGTCTGCGAGGCGGGGCGCGCTTCAACTTCCACGCTGCAACGGCGGCTGCGCATCGGGTATGGCCGCGCGGCGCACTTGATCGATATCATGGAGAAGGATGGGATCGTCGGGCCGCCGGACGGCACGCGTCCGCGCGAAGTGCTAAAGGGCAAGAGCTGGATGAAAGAGTTCGACGATTCGTCGCAGTGAGGCAGTGACTTGTGATTGGCGACTCCTGACTGGTGCCCCCAGACCAGCGTCACTCTTACTTACCGGCGGAAAAAATCAGGCGGCGTGCAGCTGCGACTTATGCGTAGTCTCAGAAGATGAGCGTGGCTGCGTCGGCGCGCTTGTTTTCCAGCGCCTGGTGAGGCGAATTGACAGGCCGTGCGAACGCCCCTACAATTTTAGGACTTGCAGAAATGCCGGGGTAGCTCAGTGGTAGAGCGCCGCCCTGAAAAGGCGGGCGTAGCCAGTTCGATTCTGGCCCCCGGCACCACTTCCGAACATACTCCCAAACGTTTCCCAAGCGAGACAGAAGTGACGTGCGTCACTTGAGGGGGTGACCGCCAGCACCGCGCCGCGCTGCCCAGCCTGCTAGAAGTGGAGGCGAAGCGGAGGTGGACCATGAAAGCAGTGGCTGCTCGGAAGCGGATTCAACTGAAGAACATTCTCTTCGCCACGGACTTCTCTCATGCTGCTGCGGCGGCATTGCCGTTTGCGGCGGAAATTGCACAACGGTTCGGTGCCAAGCTTTATGCGGTACACGCGAAGACACCGGAAAACTATGCGCTGCCGGTCACCGAAGTCTGGCCAGTAGCCAATGCCTTGCTGGAACGCGAAACCCAGGAGCTGAGGCAGACCTTGCACAACCAATTCCCGGGGGGCGAGAGTGAAGTCTTGACCGCGGAAGGTGGGGTTTGGGGAGTGGTCGAGGCCGCCGCTGCCGAGAAGAAAGCCGATCTGATTGTGGTGGGCACGAGCGGGCGGAGAGGAATTGGAAAATTCATTTTGGGGTCGGTTGCGGAGGAGATTCTGCGCCGGGCCACGTGTCCGGTTCTCACGGTGGGGCCACATTCCTCGTGCCATCCCCCGCGGGAGGCCAAGTTCAGAAAGATTGTGTACGCGACAGACTTCGGCGACGGATCGCCGGTTGCGGCGGCGTACGCCGTTGCATTGGCGCAGGAACACCAGGCGCATCTCACGCTGTTGCATGTTATCGAGCACACCAAAACAGGGTTGGTTCGTCCAGAAGAACTGGAAAAGGCGGCGCTCGAGCGCCTGCGTGACCTGCTTGGCGCAGAGGCCGAACTGTGGTGTGAGCCAAGAGCCATAGTGCGGCACGGAGCGGCAGCGGAGAAGATCCTCGAAGTAGCGGAACAGGATCAGGCCGATCTGATCGTGCTCGGGGTACGGAGCGTTAAAGGTGTTGTGATTGCCACGCACCTGTCCCCGGCCGTTGCGCATAGGGTGATTTCACACGCGCTGTGCCCGGTCTTGACGGTTCGTGCCTGAGGCCGATTCGCGTCGTCTGTTTGTGAACTCAGCTTAGCGGGCGGCCTTTGTCAGGATGGCCGCCCGCTGCTCGGGGCCACCCTTGCTCGGACGAATCCCGAGTGCGCCGGTGAAGCGTGACACATCTCCTTGTGACGCGTGTCGCTTCTGGCTCGCGCGGTGCCAGCTATAAAGTGCTGCGGTAAGCCCGAGCGGCACGCTCCCCGGAAGGTAAGCCGATGGCCTATCGAGCGCGGGTCATACTCAGGAAAAAGCGGCGTATAATGCAGCCGGGCGCCACCATGAAGACTCCATACGGCTTGCAAGTGATCGAAAGCTGCCTGACATGCCCGTTAGTGAAGGAGCGGATTTTCTGCGATTTGCCGCGACATGTGATTGCTACGCTCGACGCCATCTCTTCGTCGGCGACGTATCCGAAAAACGCCGTCTTGTTTGTGGAAGGCCAGGAGCCTCGCGGGGTGTTTGTGCTGTGTCAAGGCCGAGTGAAGCTGTCGACAAATTCCGTGGACGGAAAATCCCTCATCGTGCGTATCGCGAACCCGGGCGAACTGGTGGGTTTGCCGGGCACGCTGTCCGGAAAGCCCTATGAGGTCACCGCGGAGGCTCTCGAGCCGCTGCAAGCTAACTTCATTCCGCGAGACGCGTTCCTGCAATTTCTGCGGGAACACGGCGAGGCCGCCGTGAGGGTAGCGGAGATTCTAAGCCAGATCTATCACGCGACGCTTCTGGAGGTTCGTTATCTGGGGCTCTCCAGTGGTGCGGCCGAAAAGCTGGCGCGATTCCTGCTGGACCTGCCCGCCACGCCGACGCAAGACCACGGGCACCTGCGCGCCACCCTCACGCTGACGCATAAGGAAATTGGAGAAATGATTGGCTCTTCGCGGGAAACGGTCTCGCGGCTGTTTGCGAACTTCAAACGCGAACGATGGATCGAAGTTCATGGTGCGACGCTGATCATCGCGAATAGATCCCACCTGGAGAAGTTACTCGAAGGCTAGGCAGTTCCCTCCTCGGTTCGTTGGTCACACTTCTATGTGACGTGCGTCACAGCATTCCCCGCGCGAGGAATCCATATTGGGGATGCGCGGCGGAACATTAAAAGTCTCTAACTGTGCAATATTGGACAGTCGTTGTCTGGGGCATCCCTTTACGATTGTTCACTTTTCGAAGAAGGCGCCCCATGACCATCGCTGAACTGCAACGGAAGGACGTCCGCCAAGGAATCTGGCAGGTCCGACCGTGACGACCCGTAAGAGGCTCTCATGGTGTGTCACAAACTCCGAGAGAAGTAAGTATCAAGATTTGCCAAACTCGATTCGAAGCTGCGGGCGGCGGGGAGTCCTGGGTCGATTGTAGGAGGCGATAGACTATACATGCGCGCTACAGGCGTTCGCAAAAGTCAAATCCTCGTAGTTCTCTTATCGCTTGCCTTCCTGCTTGCGGCGGCCACGGCTGGCGCGCAGAAAGACAAATCCAAAGACCACGAAAAAAAGTATGCACGCCCCACCGATCCTGCGCTTTACGTCGGATTCGAAACCTGCAAGACCTGCCACGAAGACATGCCCTCGAAAGACTTCGTCAAGAACTATGAGTCTTCACCGCACTTTGTAACTACGCTGGATACGAAGAAAGGACCGGAGTGGCATGGATGCGAAGCCTGTCACGGCCCCGGAAAGGCGCACGTGGACGGCGGTGGAGATAAAACAAAAATCTTTGCCTTCAAGGGCGCTTCCGCACAGGAGATCAGCGCGCGCTGCCTGGAATGCCATGAATATGGAGCCGAGCACAGCAACTATGCGCGCTCCGTGCACCTGCAGAATGGCGTGAGCTGCACGGATTGCCATGATCCGCATCATGCCAAAGAGAGTCAGTTCCTGCTCAAGGCGAGCCAGCCGACCTTGTGCTACGGCTGCCATCTCGACAAGAAGCAGCAATTCAACCGCCCGTTCCATCATCGCGTCAACGAGGGCCTCGTAAAGTGCACCGACTGTCACAATCAGCATGGCGGGTTCCTGACCCGGCAATTGCGCGCCACCGCGACGGACGACACCGTTTGCCTCAAGTGCCATACCGATAAGGCCGGGCCATTCGTCTTCGAACACGAAACGATCAAGATCGAAGGCTGCATCTCCTGTCACACCCCGCATGGGTCCTCGAACCCCCGGCTTATGAAGCGTGCGCAGGTCAATCTCCTTTGCCTGGAGTGTCATGCCTTCTCGGTCGACCAGGGCGGTCCTCCAGCAACTCCCACATTCCACAATCAGGCGCAGAAGTATCAAGCCTGTACGATGTGCCACCAATCCATCCACGGATCCAATTCCAGCAAGTTTTTCTTCACGCCCTGAGGCAAACCGCCATGCGACCAACCAAGCAACAATGGAAAACCACGATGCACCACCGGATGGCCTGCATCGGCCTGGTGGCGCTTGGCGGGCTCTTGTTCGCGGGGGCGCCCCGTGCGCGGGCCCAAGAAGACACCGAACAAAAGGGCATCGACAAGGGCAACTACAATGTAAAGCAATCCATCGAATTCGGCGGGCGCCTCACCAGCATCTCAGGGGACGCCCAGGCGTACGATACCTTCGTGAATTTACAACAAGGCGCGCGTCTCCTGGGATTTACCACCGAGATGAATTCCCTCAATCACCACAGCAGTCTGTTCGACCGCCTGTACTTCAGCAACTTCGGCTACGGCGGCGACCCCAATCAGGTCTCGCGACTCCGCATCGCCAAAAACACCTGGTACAAGTTCGACGCGCTGTTCCGCAAGGATCAAAATTTCTGGGACTATTCTACCCAGGCAAATCCTTTGAATCCCACCACGCCCTTTGCCAACGGTCCGGCGGGTTTCGGCGGAACAGCTTGCACCGCCTGCGTTCTCACAACCTCGCCTCATACCATAAACACTCGCCGCAAAATGGGCGACTACAATCTGACCATCCGGCCGGATTCCCCGGTGCGCTTCCGCATGGGATATTCCCGCAACATTATCGAAGGTCCCGCCTTCACCACCATTCACCAGGGTACGGAACAATTCCTCCTGGAAGACGTCAAGACCACCGTCAATACCTACCGCCTCGGCGTGGATATCAAGGTCTTGCCTCGAACCAACATCAGCTACGACCAGATTTGGAACTACTACAAAGGCGACACTGGCATGACCGATTTTGCGCAGCCTTTCCCGCTTTCTCCTACGCAGAACGTGGATCTGGGAGTCTCCTTCAATGCCGGAGCCAGCCAGCCCTGCGGCGGAACCTTTCTCGCCTCCGGCTTTGTCAATCCCACTTGCAACGCCTACTTCAGCTACCTAGATCACGCACGCACACGCACGAAGACGCCTACCGAGCAACTCAACATTCAGTCGAGTTACTGGCGGGACTTCGATCTCTCCGCGCGCGTCAGCTATTCGTCCGGTGATGCCAGCGTCGCTGGGTATGACCAGACTCTCTTTGGACGCGAGGCGCGCAGCAACCTCCGCAACCAGAGCACTACAGGGCCCGTCAGCGGCCGCCGTGTCGCGGCATCCGCCGATTTCGGGGCCACCTGGCACATCACCGACAAGCTGAGCTTTCAGAATTCATTTCATTACAGCAATTGGCACAACCCCATGGAGTTTGACGCCTCCACATGCTCTTTTTTCAGCCCTAGCCTGCTGACCAACGCCAATTCTTTCACTCCGGGCTCACCCGTTCCGCTCACTTGCGTGCCCCCCGCGAACGTAGCCCCTGGAACCGTTGTTCACAGTTCGAGCTCCCCACCGGACCTCTCCATCATCATCAATAGCAACTTCCTCAAGCAGGATGAGAAGTCGAATATTTCCCAATTGGACTATCGCTTCTCCGAGAAACTGGGAGCGCGCGTAGGATTCCGTTTCCGCCATCGCTTTCTCGCTGACAATTTCTTCGATGCCGAGAATGAAGTCTTTTACCCGGGCCCGACCCCAGCTCTTGCTGCGCGTGGCGCATGCGCCCTGCTAACTCCGGCGCCGACCGTCACGCAGGCGAACTTGCCTGACGGCTGCACGTTGAACGGAGATGGCTCGATCACTTTTGTCGGCGGCTCTGGCTTCGCTCCGGCTTCCGCTATAGTTCCTCCGATCAACGAATATTCCGGCTTGTTCGGTCTGTGGGCCAAGCCGTTACCGCACTGGGACATCAGATTCGATATGGAGCTGATGAGTGCCGACGGTTCTTTCACGCGCGTTAGTCCCACGCACTCACAAGAGTACCGGGTCAGAACGAAATACAACGCCGCTAGCTGGCTCAACCTCAACGGCAATATCCTCATCTGGGAAAGCCGCAACAACGAGTTCCAGCAAGGCGACCTGCAGCACAACCGCGCTTACGGTGTCTCCGCCATCATCCAGCCCAATGAAAAGTTCGGCATGGAAATCGGCTTCGATTACAACGACGTCTTCTCGCAAGTGCTCATTTGTTACATCAGCGTCGTCGCCGGTCAGCCCGGCCCTGGCATTCAGGCGTGTCCCAACGTGCCCGGTTTGGTGCAACAACTTTCCACCTACACCAACAAATCTAGCTATGGTTTTTTTGATTTCTCCTTCACCCCGATTCACCGCTTCACGGCCCGCCTCGGCGCAAACCTCACTGGAACATCCGGCAGCGAACTGCGGTTAGATCCCCAGGCGTTAATCCCCAACGCCGTGACCGGCCCGCTCAACTCCAAGTGGCTCCATCCTTATGGCGGATTCGAATATAAATTTTCAAGAGAATGGACCGGCAAAGCCTATTGGGATTATTACGGTTACCACGAAGATCCGACCTTTGGAACCGGAGGCGAAGCCGCGCAAGACGTCTTCGCGCCGCGAAACTTCAGGGGCAACCTGGTCACTCTTTCTTTGCGATACGCATTTTGAAAATGGGGCGAATTGCCTTGAGAATGGATGATGCCGCATGCTGCAAAAAATCACACCGGAGGACACGATGATCGAGAGAAATCGTATGAATAAGGTTGCGTTGGCGGCTGGGGCGATATCATTGCTTCTGCTTCTCGGCTTGCCCGCGGCGGCGGAAGAAACGGGCGAGAGTCTGTTCAAGGGCAAATGTGCCATGTGCCATGGACCGGACGGCGCGGGAAAGACGAAGATGGGGGAAACGCTGAAGATTCCCGATCTCCATTCTGCCGACGCGCAGAAAAAGTCCGACACCGAATTGAATACCATCATCACCAAGGGCAAAGACAAGATGCCTTCGTACGAATCAAAACTGAGCAAGGAGCAGATCGCTAACCTGGTAGCCTACATTCGGGAAATACAGGCGAAGAAGTAAATCGACTGCAACCTTCTTGGCAATCGCGGCCCGTCGCGTCCGAGCGGGATTGCAAAGTCATCGCAATAGGAGAGCTCGATGTGTGCATGCGCAGGAGATTCGGAAACTACGGCGACAAGCCCTGCAACGTCCGGGGCTCTGGACAATAGGCGTTCTTTTCTTGGCGCGTTGCTCGGAGTCGGCTCCGTCTTTGTAGGCGCGCTGCTCTCCGTGCCGCTGATTCGCTTCGCGCTTTTCCCGTTGCTCCGCCTGACGACCGAGCTTAAGTTTTCATCCCTCGGAAAACTCGGCGAGTTTTCATCGCTCGCCGAGCCGGTCATGCGCACCATCCAAATCGAGCAGGTGGACGGCTGGCGCAAAGCCGTCTCCGAAAAAGCCGTTTACGTCACCAAAGATACCCAAGGCAAGCTCCTCGTTCTCACTTCTGTCTGCCCACACCTCGGTTGTACGGTGCCCTGGAACAAAGAGAAGAATCAGTTTGTCTGCCCTTGCCATGGCGCCATTTTTGCGCCGGATGGCACGCGCGTCAGCGGGCCCTCTCTCCGGGGCATGGATGCGCTGGAAACCTCCGTGCAGGACGGCCAACTGCAGGTGCGCTTCCAATATTTCCGCCAACTCGTTTCCGATAAAGAAGTCATCGGCTGAGGAAGGACTGCTCCGAGGATGCATTCGACCCAGAATAAACAAAGCACTACTCCCCCGCCGCCTGACAAAGGAGTTCGCGGTTGGCTCAATCACCGGACCGGCTTGGACGCGCTGCTCCGCACCGCGCTCTATGAGCCCATTCCCGGAGGCGCGCGCCTAGCTTACGTCTTCGGATCCGGATTGCTGTTCATTTTCATCTCCCAGATCATCACCGGAGTTTTTCTGGCCCTCTATTACGTTCCCTCCGCCGATCACGCGCATACCACCGTCGCGTACATCACCAAAGCCGTTACCGCCGGCTCGTTCCTGCGCAGCCTGCACGCCTATGGCGCCAGCGCCATGATCATCGTCCTATTGCTGCACCTCTCGCAAACCTATGTCTACGGCGCGTATAAAGGCCGCCGCGAGCTCCTGTGGCTCTCCGGTCTGGCTCTCTTTGCGCTCATCTTAGGAATGGCGTTTACGGGTTATCTGCTTCCGTGGGATCAGCGCGCGTATTTCGCCACCGCGGTAGGCACCAACGCCGCCAGCGAAGTTCCGCTAATCGGCGAGAGCTTGAAACGCCTGATGCGCGGTGGGACCGAGATGGGCACGCTGACCATCTCGCGATTCTTTGTCGCCCACGTTTTCCTGATTCCCGCTTTCATCTTCGCTCTCGTGGCATCCCATATTTTTATTTTTCGCAAAGCCGGCGCCGCCGGACCGGTGACCGAGGATCCATTCGAGCCTAAGCAAAAACCCGAGCTCTTCTACCCTCGCCAGGTTGTAATGGATCTTTCCCTCACCGCGCTGCTGATCGTCGGCCTGGGCTTGCTCTGCTTTTTCATGCCCATGCAACTGGGTCCCCCGGCGAACCCCGCTGACGCGCAATACGTCCCCCGGCCCGAGTGGTATTACCTGCCGATTTTTCAGTGGCTGAAATATTGGCACGGCAGCGCTTCCGTTGTCGGCATCCTGGTGATTCCCTCGATTCTCGTCGCTGCCGTTATCGCTCTTCCTTTTCTCGATCGCAGCATCGAGCGCCGGCCCTGGAAGCGCCCTGTCGCCATGGGCTCTTATGCCTTCGTACTTTTCGTGCTCGTTGGGCTAGGTCTGCGCAGTCAGTATCTGGACCGCCATGATCCCGGAGTGGCGCTGCAACTAGCCAAGCAGAAAACCGAAGAACAGGAATTCATGCGCAAACCCTTCGAGCCGGAGCTTTCCTCCGCTTCCCTGGCTGCCGCCAATGTCGCGCTGGCCGATCCGCTCGCCGCCAAAGGCAAAACCATTTTCGAGGCGCAATCCTGCAACGCGTGTCACGGTGATGGCGGAGTGGGCACCGCCGCCGCGCCCGCACTTGTTGGCATCGCCGCCAAACTTTCGCCCGATCAGATGGCTGCACGCCTCCAGCATCCCACCGCAAAGATGACCGCAGGCGGCATGCCTCCGGTAGACCTGCCTTCCGATGACTTGAAGGCGCTGATCGCTTACATGCAAAGCTTGAAATAGCCCATTACCTTGTGGCTGGCAGGCGGTCCGGTGGCTAAGGATTCTTCCTTTCAGACCTGATCACGCCGCCGCGATATTTTTCTTCTAGAGAAAGCTCGCGGGCATTACTATTCCAGTGCAGCGCGTGGCGTGTGCTTCGAGCCGCGGCGCCAGGGGGATAGCAATGAGGCTCGAACGAAGGTTGTGTGCTTTTTGCGGTGAATTTTGCAGGACGGGCATACAACTCATCGCCATCCTTCTCGGCATCCTGCTTCCCGGTGGCAGCGCCCTGGCACAGCACGGCTATCAGCGCGCGCCCAAAGCCATTTCCGACGTTCTCGATGCGCCGGTGACGCCGCGCGCCAGCGTGGGCCGCGCTCGCGACGTTGTCCTTTTCTTTTCCCCGGTTTTGTATCCGCTGATTGCCGAGCTCTCTCAACCGTTCGCCCGTTTAGCCGGCCTCCGCATCGACATCGCCACCAACGGCCCGCACAGTGCACCGCGCTTCAACAAGCTCCTTCTCAAGCGCGTCGCTGACGCTACGGAAACCAAGGTCGCCGTGCCCGCCGGCTTTTTGGTTTCGCGCCCGTTCTGGTCGCCCGATGGACGAAAAATCGCTTTCACCCATGCCACCAACTCCGCCATCGAACTCTGGATCGCCGACGCGCAAACCGGCGAAGCTCGAGCCATCGCCGGCGTAAAGTTGAACGCCGCCCTCAGCGGCCGCGGCCCAGCCGGCGATCCTCAGCCCTGCTCGTGGATGCCCGGCAGCAAGACTTTGCTGTGCCAGTTGATTCCCGCCGATCGCGGCGCACCGCCGAAAGAATCCACCGTTCCCGCGGGGCCGCGCGTGCAGGAAAGTTTTGGCAAAGCCGCGCCGGTTCCCACCTTCGAAGACTTGCTGGAGAACGATCACGACAGCGATCTTTTCGATTACTACGCCACCTCGCAGCTCGCGCTGATTGACGTCGACGCCGGCACCGCCGTCAACGTCGGCGCTCCGGCAATCTTCTCTGTCGCCGATCCGGCTCCCGACGGCGCCCACATTCTCCTCGAGCGCATTCGTCGTCCCTATTCTTTCATCGTTCCGGAACCCTATTTTCCCAGGGACGTTGAAGTGTGCGACCTCCAAGGGCAAGCCATCTTCAAAGTTGCCAGCTTGCCGCTGCAAGAGAACACTCCCATCGGCGGCGTTCCCACAGGCCCTCGCGATGTTGCCTGGCATCCCACGCAACCCGCCACCCTCGTCTGGGTGGAAGCTCTCGACGATGGCGATCCCAAAAAGAAAGTCCCCGAGCGCGATAAAATCATGTGGATCAAGCTCCCTTCCACCGCGCAGCCAATCGAACTCGCCCGCACCGAGAAGCGCTTTGCCGGCATCTCTTTCGGAGAGCGCGGCGATTTTGCCATTCTGCGCGACTTCGATCGCGATACCATTCGCGGCCGCGCCTGGTTCTTCAATCCCGAACCAGACTCCTCGAAAACCTTGTCCTTTCACGCCAGCAACCCCAACGAAAAAACTCTCGTCTGGGACCTGAGCACGCAGGACCGCTATCACAACCCAGGCGCACCAGTGCTCTGGCCGCTGCCTAACGGTCACAACGCGATCTTGATGCAGAGTAATTTCATTTTCCTCGAAGGCGAAGGCGCTTCGCCCGACGGCGCGCGCCCATTCCTCGATCGCCTGGACATCAATACCCTACAGCTGAAACGCATCTTTCAAGGCGAACCGAAAGCCTTTGAAGAAATCGTCGCCATGCTCTCCACGGGCGGCACTCGCCTGCTGACCCGCCGCGAAACCCAATCCGACCCGCCCAATTTCTTCATCCGCACATCCACTAAGTTCAACGACAACTTCGCGGACCCCGGATCGTTGACGGAAACCACCCCCTTTACCTCATTCACGGACCCCACGCCGCAGCTTCGCGCCATCAAGAAGCAATTGGTCGCTTACAAGCGCGCCGACGGCGTGGATTTGTCCATGACCGTCTATTTGCCGCCAGACTACCAGCCCGGCGAGCGCCGCCCCGCGGTCATCTGGGCCTACCCTCTCGAATTCACCGACCCTGGCGTCGCCGGCCAAGTGGGCGGCTCTCCCTACCGCTTCACCAACATTGTCGGGCCATCCGAGTTGTTCTATCTGCTCGATGGCTACGTCGTGCTCGATAACGCCGCCATGCCCGTCGTCGGCAATCCCGAGACCGTCAACAACACCTACATCGAGCAAATCACCGCCGACGCCAAAGCCGCCATCGACAAAGCCGCCGACTTGGGCGTCATCGATCCCAACCGCGTGGGAGTTGGCGGTCACAGCTACGGCGCGTTCATGACCGCGAATCTGCTCGCGCACTCCAATCTCTTTCGCGCCGGCGTGGCGCGTAGCGGCGCTTACAACCGCACTCTCACTCCTTTCGGTTTTCAGAATGAACGCAGAACCATCTGGCAGGCCCCGGACGTGTACATCAAGCTGTCACCCTTCCTGGCTGCCGACAAAATAAAAGTCCCGGTTCTGCTGATTCACGGCGAGGCGGACAATAACTCCGGTACTTTCCCCATTCAGTCCGATCGCATGTATCGCGCCATCAAAGGCAACGGCGGAATGGTGCGTTACGTCACGCTGCCCAGCGAAGCCCACGGCTACGCCGCGCGCGAATCCATCGAACACACTTTGTGGGAAATGCTTACCTGGTTCGACAAATACGTAAAAAATGCGCCGGCCCCGCAATCCGGAAAGAATGTAACGTCGGCGCAGTAAACTCTGGCAACACGCACACGCGCTCAGTATTGCTTCGTTTTGTCGCCGCCCTCGCCGGTAATCAACCGCGCGCCGCGGCTGAACGTCAGATACTCGAATCCCCATTGCACGAATACCAGCACGCGGCTTTGAAACTGCACGATGTAAATCAAGTGGATGAACAACCACATGAGCCACGCGATCAGCCCGCTGCAGTGCATCCCCAGGACATTCGCCACTGCTGACGCGCGCCCAATCACCGCCATGTCGCCTTTGTCGAAGTAGCGGAACGGCGCAACCTCAGTCTTCCCTGCCAGTCGCGCCTTGATCACTTTCGCCGCATAACTTCCGCCCTGGATGGCCACCTGCGCCACGCCCGGCAACGGCTTGCCGTGCTTTTCCTCGAGGTACGCCAGATCGCCGACGATAAAAATATCCGGATAGTTCGCCACCGTCAGGTCCGGCTTCACTTTGATGCGCCCGCTGCGGTCCGTTTCCGAGCGCGTACGCTCGGCAAGTTTGCGTCCAAACGGCGTCGTGGTCACGCCCCCGGCCCACAGTACCGTTTTTGCCGCCAGCCGTTCGGTCGCATCGCCTCGCTGGTAGGTCACGCCGTCATCGTCAATCGCCGTGACCATCACATTTTTCTCGACGTCCACTCCCAGCCGCCACACCAGCTTTTCCGCTTTCGCCGAAAGATCCTCCGGATACGCAGCGAGCACGCGCGGCCCGCCTTCCATCAGCAGAATCCGCGCCGCTCCCGGATCGATGTGCCGGAAGTCGTGCTTGAGCGTTTCCCGCGCGATTTCGCCGAGCGCCCCGGCCAGCTCCAACCCCGTTGCGCCCGCTCCCACAATCACGAAGGTCAGCCACGCCTTGGCTTCTTGCGGCGAAGCAGCGCGCTCGGCGCGCTCGAAAGCCAGCAAAATCTTGTGCCGGATGGTGGTCGCCTCTTCGATCGATTTCAAGCTCGGTGCCGCCTCGCGCCACTCATCATTTCCGTAGTAGGAGGTTTGCGAGCCGGTAGCCACAATCAGCGAGTCGTACTCGAACGAAGTGCCATCGCTCAAAATCACGCGCTTCGCGTCCGGATCCACTTCGCTCGCTTCGCCCAGCAACACCTCGGTATTCTTCTGCCGCCGCAACACCGAGCGCAGCGGCGCCGCAATCTCGCCCGGAGACAACGATCCCGTAGCCACCTGGTACAGCAGCGGCTGAAACAAATGAAAATTGCGCCGGTCGATCAGCGTGACGTCCGCGTCCACACGCTTGAATTTCTGCGCCGCGTTCAGCCCGCCAAATCCTCCGCCCAGGATCACCACGCGATGTCTGTGCACCATTCGACGTAACCTCGGACGCTATGCCACGCTCCGCCCGAGCCTCCTGCCGCCCATCATTTTCGCATGTTGCCGAACGAAAGGAACACCCGCACACCGGGATCGCGGGTTTGCGAAATTCCACATGCAGATCGATGGGATCCGCTAGGCGTGGCGGCGTTGTGCGCGGCGGCGTTCTGCGGCCCAATCCACAAACCGGCTCATCTGGTCGCGGTACTTCCACACCAGGTGGAAGAATTTGCGCGCGGTCATGTTCGCGGCTTCCTTGCCAAGGAACGTCTCGAACCGCCAGCGCAGATACGGACTCTTCCACGGCGCAAAGCGGTAGCCGCGCGAAACGCTCCAATAATGGCCAATCGTTTTCAACATAGAGCCGTCCTATTCGTACCGCCGGCAGCTCGCGTAAACGGCGCGCGGGGGTGCGCCGCCGAGCACCGCCGCATTCGCTTCAAGCCATCGGAGCCGAGAGGTGCTCGTGCACCAGCACCCACTTCGCGCCGCGTTTTTCCCAAATTCCCGTAGACCGCAGGTCCACATCCGCGGTCTTCCCATCCTTGGCTTTCTCGTACAGATGAATCGTCACCGTCGTCCACGCGATCAGCCCGTGCCGTGTGACCTTCAAATCTTTTCCCGCCGTCAGTTTTATGGCCTCCGCGCCGTCCAGAAATTCCTTCTGCACCCCAGCGTGATATTCCTTCCAGCCGTGATACGCGAACGGAGCCGCGTCGTAAAACACCAGCCCGTCATCCTGCGCATAAAATTTTGCCGGCGCCTCCGCGTTGCCCGCGCTCCACGCCGCGCAGTATTCGTCGATCCGATTGCGGAACGTCGCGTCATCCGTCACCTTCTGCTGCGCGCGCGCTCCCACAAACGTCAGCAGCGCCCCCACCAGCGCCAGCGCCACGTACAGCACCCAATGCCCGCCGCCTCTCCTGCTCATACCGTTACCCGACTCCGAGACCTGCACGCTCATCCGCAGACACCTCTGGGAGAATTTGAGCCAAACACGAACAAGGTAGATCTGATGCTTGCGCCTAAACTAGTGCCACTCGCCTGATTTTGCAAGCCCCGATTCGAGCATTCCCCTCCAAGAACCCGTTTAAGAGCCCCACCAGCGAACGCCCCGCGGCCGCTTCCCGGCCCCCGTCATTCGCCGGCCAGCCTCCCTCATTCGCCGGTAACCCGCTTGTTTCCACCGAATTGCGCGTGACGCTTCCCGGCCCCCTCTCTATTCTGGCCTGGTAGCAAGGAGGTTCGCATGACCGCAAGGCCAACTGGTTTCCGCCGCCACTTCCCGCTCATCGGATTGATTTTGCTGGCCCTTGGCCTCATCGCACTCTTCGCGCAGGTCCATCCGTTCGTCACCGGCCTGGCGGATCGCATCGCCGCCAACGCCGAAGAACTGGGCGGCTTCGTGCCCGCGGCCGTTTTGACCGCGAACCACGCCGCCCAAGCCTGGGCATTCGATCGCGCCAATGTGCTCTCGGCTCTGCGCGATATATTGCTATCATGCTGGCCTGTGATCCTCATCCTCATGGGCGCCGCCCTGCTCGGCAACGCACTCACCCGCAAAAACACCGTAGCCACTTCCGCCGGAGGTAACCGCTGATGGCTCTTCGCGATCGTGGCCGCATCTCACGCGGCGGAATTGTCGTCGGAATCAAAATGGGCAAGGGCTCGGCCAATCCGCGCTGGAGCCTGCTCTGGGGCGGCTTCATCGCCCTCATCGGCCTGATTTTTCTCCTGGACAACATGAACATCTTCCCGGCCAGCCGGATCTATCGCTTCTGGCCCATGATTCTCATCGTCGCCGGTATCATGAACCTGGCGTGCCGCTCCGCCCGCTTTTTCGGCATCATTCTTCTGATCGCAGGAATTCTGTTCCAGCTCAGCGAGCTGGGTGTCACGCATTTTGGATGGGGCCAGCTCTGGCCCATCGCCATCATCGCCGTCGGTTTACTGGTGATGTGGAGTTCCTACGAAGCGCGCCAACGTATTGCCGCCGCCCAAGCCGCCGCCCTTAGCGGCGATGCCACCTCCGCCAACGACCCCTCCGGCGATGCCACCGGCCCGGGTGCTTCCGATCTGCGCAACACGCTCAACGAAGTGGCCATTTTCGGCGGCGTCGAGCGCCGCATCGTCACTCAGGACTTCCGCGGCGGCACCATCAACGCCATTTTCGGCGGCGTCGAACTGGACCTCAGCCACGCCGCCATGCAGCAGCCGCAAGCCGAGCTCGAAGTAAACGCCATCTTCGGCGGCGTCGAGCTGCGTGTACCGGACACCTGGCAAGTCATCTCTAGCGGCCAAGCCATCTTTGGCGGTTACGACGACAAAACCGGCTCGAACGACAACCTCGATCCGGGAGCTCCGCCGAAAAAGATGCTGGTCCTCACTGGCTCAGTCATCTTCGGCGGCGTCGAAATCAAGAGCTGAGCCGCCTGAGTGCATCCGCTACTGACACGCGGTCGATTCGGTGCTTACCTGCTGGCGTGGATTCCGCTGGCCGCCATCCTCGTGTACCTGATGGCCACCGCCGGCCACCTGAGTTGGACCGAATCCATTGTTCTCGTTCTCCCGCTCAGCGCGCTTTACGTGCTGGTCTGTCTCGCCGCGTGGTATCCCGCGAAAGGCGCGCCGCTCGAAACGACGCCGCTTTCGCGCCTCGCGCTCACTCACCTTATAGCCGCAGCGCTGCTCAGCCTTGCGTGGGTGCAGATCGCCAAGGGCTTGGCCTACGCACTCTCCCGCTTTCCCACTTTTGCCCAGTTACCGCAGCACCTCGCTCCGCACATTCCTATTCTTTTCGGCGCAGGATTTCTGCTCTACCTGCTCGCTGTCGCCTATCACTACGTGGTGCTTTCGCTCGAAGCTTCCCAGGAAGCCGAAGCCCGCGTCATGAAATCCGGTTTGCTCGCGCGCGACGCCGAGCTCCGCGCCCTCAAAGCGCAAGTAAATCCGCATTTTTTGTTCAACAGCCTCAATTCCATCAGCGCGCTCACCAGCATCGACCCGGAAAGAGCCCGCGACATGTGCATCCTCCTCGCCGAATTCCTGCGCATGACTCTCGGACTCGGCGAAAAAACCAGCATCCCGCTGCAGGAAGAGCTGGGCATGCTCGAGCGCTTCATGGCCATCGAAAAAGTCCGCTTCGGCGCTCGCCTGCAAATGGAAGAAGACATTCAGGAAGCATGCAAACCGCTGCTCATTCCCGCGCTGCTGCTCCAGCCGCTGATCGAAAACGCCGTCGGCCACGGCATCGCCAATCTTCCCGAAGGCGGCACTGTCTGGCTCGCCGCGCACTGCACCGACGGCCGCCTGGAAATCACCATTCGCAATACCTTCGATCCGGAGTCCACTTCCGCGCGGCGCAGCGGCCGGGGCCTCGCCAATGTGCGCCGCCGGCTCGAAGCGCGTTACGCCGATCAAGCCAGCTTGCAGGCCCGCGCGGATGGCAACGAGTTCCGCGTGGATCTCTCCCTGCCCGCCGAAACGAAAGAGACGCAACCATGAGCAACGCGCCCGCGCACTCAGCCGGCAAGAAAATCGGCGTCATGATCGTCGACGATGAAGAGCTGGCGCGCCACGTTCTTCGCCAGTTGCTTGCGCAGCACGCGGAAATGGAAATCGTCGCGGAGTGCGCCAACGGCCTGGAAGCCGTGAAATCCGTAGCCGAAAAGAAGCCCGAGCTCATCTTTCTCGACGTGCAAATGCCCAAGCTCACCGGCTTCGACGTCCTCGAACTCATCGGCAACGATGTGCCCGTCATTTTCGTCACCGCGTACGACCAGTACGCGATGCGCGCCTTCGATGTCCACGCGGTCGACTATCTGCTCAAGCCCGTGGGGCGTGATCGCTTCGAAGCCGCGCTCGCACGCGCCAAATCGCGCATCGGCGAAAAAATGCCCCGTGGCGAAGAATTAGCTGCGGCGGCGCGGCCTCCGCAGCAATTTCTCGAACGGCTCGTGGTGAAAGACGGAACGAAAGTGACACTCATTCCCGTCGCCAAACTCGATTTCGCCGAAGCTCAGGACGACTACGTGTCACTAGCGAGCGCCGGCAAAAAACATTTGAAGCAGCAAACGATTGCGAGCCTCGAAGCCAGCCTCGATCCCGACTCCTTCGTGCGCATTCACCGCTCCTACCTGGTCAATCTCGAACGCGTCGCGCGCATCGAGCCCTACGGCAAAGACTCGCGCCTAGCCATTCTGCAAGACGGCACCCGCCTCCCGGTCAGCCGCGCCGGCTACGCCCGCCTAAAAGCCCTACTCGACCAGCGCACTTAAACCCTCCGCAATTTTCCCCGCCAGGTGCCGCACCCAAAAGTAGGGGCGCAGCACTGCTGCGCCCCAATCACCCAAATCTCAAATCCATCTCGTTTTTCTCTGCGCTCTCTTCGTTAATTCTTTTTCCTAT
>Ga0209736_1000094_pt1 | contig 27960 bp, 24 predicted proteins | sample BlaSpr_A8_Ref_M3_FD_187992 | JGI IMG/M metagenome (GOLD analysis project Ga0209736, IMG submission 187992) | Forest soil microbial communities from Thunder Bay, Ontario, Canada - Black Spruce, Ontario site 2_A8_Ref_M3 (SPAdes) (version 2) | ecosystem: Environmental > Terrestrial > Soil > Boreal...
ATCATCGTTCGCTCTGCTCTTGATGCTCGCGGCCGCCGCCAGCCTCTTCGCCGATACCCCGGGCCGCCTGCGCAGCGTCTCCTCCTCCGGATGCTATTGCTGCTGCAGCGAATCGCACGCCCGAGGCGGCTGCGTCAAAATGTGCGAACTCCCCAAATACGCTTCCCGCTGGTGGGCCATCACCTGCGCCAAACCGCGTCTCCTCCGCCCCGCCGAAGACTCCAACGCCGGCCCCCGCCTGCACCACCCCGACCACGCCGAGCACGCCCGGCTCTAAGCCGAGCATTTAGCGGGGAATAGCCGCAGTTGCCGGTGGCTTGGTTGCGGCCTTGGATCGCGGGTTCGACGCGATCGTTTCGCTCGGCTCGCCTAGAAGCTTCGCGAGGATTTCGGGAATCTCGAAAATCGCGCGGTTGTTCAGTGCTGCTACATTCTTGCGAAATTCCGCCAGCCGCGCCGGCTCCAGCATCTGCTTTGCGCCCCCGACCACATCTTTGAAGCTGTGCAACACGATCCCCACGCGCTTTTCTTCCACCCATTGCGCGTTATAACGCTCCTGCGGCAGCGTCCAGTTGTTGCACTCGATCAGCACCGGCAGCTTGCGCACCATCGCTTCCGCGATGCTCCCCGGCCCCGGCTTGCCGATCAGAAAATCCGCCGCGCGCATCAGCCGGTGCACTTCTTTCGTAAAGCCAATAATATTCACAGGCATCTTCCATTTTCGCCCGCGCAGCTTCGCCGCCAGTTCATCATTCCGGCCGCAAATCAAAATCAGTTGCAACGGCAAACCCGCTGCATCCAGCCGCTCGGTAATGTCGTACATCACCTTCGATCCGTGTCCGCCAAACAAAACGATTGCCGTCGTCAGTTCCGCCTGCAAACCCATCTCGCAGCGCAGCGCCACCGGGTCCACCGCTTCTTCCACGTAAAAATCCGGACGCAAAATCATGCCCGACGTCGCAAAAATATGCGCATCGTCGTGCCCAAACGCGCGCGCCTGTTCCACCGCTTTCTCGGTTCCCGCAATCACGTGTTGCTCTGGCATCGACTCGATCCAGAAGCGCGGCGGAAAATCCGCAAGATCCGTAATCAGCGTCACAAACGGCCGCCCCGGATGCACGTTCTTCCAGCTTTCCGCAATTTCCCGATTGAAGTGCGGTATCACCGAAACCACAATGTCCCCTGGATTCGCCCGCCAATATTCTTCCAGCAGCCGCACCAGCGGCCCATGGAACAGCCGAATCGTCGCCTGCAGCACCCGTAGAAGCTGCGTAGCGCCCAGCGTCCAGCCATTCTGCAAAATAGTGTTGTACTGCTGCTGGATGCGGATTCCGGTCAACTTGCGCAGCACGTCCAGCCGGTCGGTCAGGTCCTGAAACTGGACCAGATTCACCTCCCAGGACCGCTCCTGCTGGACCACAATGGTATGGAGAGCCACCGCGGCGTTGCGGTGCCCACCACCAGCGTCATGGTAAACAACGTGAATTTTCTTCATAGCAGGATTCTGCCATACGCCTGACGTTCGCCAACCCGAGCACACTCAATGCCATGTGGATAACTCACTAAGCCTATTGTGCTCAGTCAGTTCCATGGGCACATTCATGCACAATTCTACCTCGCTTCACAGCTTGTTCATATCCGCCAGCGAAAATAGTACCCATGCGCTGCGACCTTCATGTCCACTCCATCGCATCTGGCATGTTCAACGTTCCCGGCCTGAACCGGATTTGCCGCGAGTCCTATAACGACCCCGCGGAGGTCTACTACCGGCTCAAGAGCCTCGGCATGTCCATTGTCACCGTAACCGACCATGACTCCATCGAAGTCGCCGAGTCCCTGCGAAAGCACCCCGACTTCTTCCTCAGCGAGGAAGTGACCGTACGAATGCCTAGCGGCACTGAACTGCACCTGGGAGTCTACGGCATCAGCGAGCGCGACCATGCGGAAATTCAGCGCCGCCGCAGCGATTTTATAGCGCTGCTGATGTACCTTACCGAGCGTAAACTTTTCTTCAGCTGCAACCATGTTTTCTCTGGACTCACCGGACGCCGCGAAGCCGAGGACTTTTCCTGGTTCGCCTCCTACGTTCCCGCATTCGAGGCCCGCAACGGCCAGATGTGGGAAGAGGCCAACGGCAGCGCGGCGCGGCTGGCCGCCCGGCTGGGCAAAATCGCCATTGCGGGCAGCGATTCGCACACTATCGCGGGTGTGGGGCTGACGCATACAGAAGTGCCGGGAGCGCGCACCGTGGAAGAGTATTTTGCGGGATTGCGCGCGGGACGCGGACGCGTGCACGGCTGCAGCGGCAGCTACTGGAAGATTACCGCGGACGTGTACCGCATCATCATCGGGATGCTGGAAGAACGGCCTTGGACGCTGATGCTGCTGCCGGCAGCGGTGCTGGTGCCGGCTTTCACGGCGGCGCACTGGATGAACGAGATCCGCTTCTGCAAGAAGTGGACCGCGGCCCTCGAGCGCGAACAGAAGAATCCGCGCATGTTGTGGGATGTGGATTCGCGATTGGAAACGAGTTTGGCCAGTTAGCGGAGCAGTTAAGGGCAGTGTAGCGAGGTAAGCGATGGCCGTTGCACGCAACCTCTGGCAACACATCGAGCGCCGCGATCACCGGGTGATGCGGCGGATGAACCGGTGGCGCGCGCCGCGCTGGATTCGCATGTGGATGATCGCGGCGACGCGCATGGGCGATGGCTGGATTTGGTACGGCCTGGGCGGGTTGCTGTTGGCCTTCGGCGGGGCGCAACGCTTCGCAGCAGTTGGTTCCGCAGGACTTGCGGCCATCGTAGGGATTTTCGTTTTCAAAATACTCAAGAGACTGAGCCAGCGGCCGCGCCCGTGCCAGCTCGAGCCGCATTGCTGGGCCAAGATTCTGCCGCCGGACCAGTTCTCGTTTCCATCGGGACACACCATGACGGCGTTTTCGATTGCGCTGGTGGTGAGCTTTTTCTATCCGTCGTTGGAAGGGGTGCTGTTCTTTTTGGCACTGAGCATCGCGGTGTCGCGGGTGGTGCTGGGAATGCATTTCCTGAGCGATGTACTGGCTGGCGTGGTACTCGGAGTGGCGCTCGGGTGCGGTGCGCTCACCACGTTTGCGTCGCTCGGATTCATCTAGCCATTCACACCGGCAATCCAACCGGCAATTTCCTGCTCCTACTGGGATTACTGTATCCACACTCTCCGTGCGTTGCGCTAGCCTGATGGCAGTGGCAGCAGCCGAATGGCTGCATGCGTCCCCCGGCCCGTTCTTCCCGAGCCGAAGGAGAGCAAAGCTGCTTGGACGGAGTCTCGCGTGCTGAAGACCAGTCTCAGGAATTACGCTGGCTTGGCGTTTTGCGGATTGCTGCTGAGCGCGTGGCCTGTGGCGGCGCAAGGGCCGCAAGGGTCGGGTGTGAAGGACGCGGGCGACCTGGCGGACGCGCGGCCCGACAATCCGAGTCCGCGAGGAACGGTTCAGTCCGCTGCGTTGGCGGATCGCACCGATGTGACCTGGCGGCAACTGCCGAAGAATTTCTTGCACGACCAGAAGGATCTGTGGCTGTTTCCCATCAAGTTGGGCGAAGGCAAGCACCTGCTGCCCTTCAGCCTGGTGACGGTAGCGACAGCGGCGCTGATTGCCACCGATCCGCAAACCACGCCGCACTTCCGGCAGGCGGACTCGTTCCAGGACACTAGCCGGGCGCTGGGAGGCACTACCAGCGGCGCGGTGATCGCCGCGGTGCCCGCAACCTTCTATCTGGTCGGTTTGCTGCGTAAGAACCATTACGACCAGGCGACTTCGCTCTTTGCCGGCGAAGCGGTGGCCGACGACGCGATTTTGATGGTCGTGCTGAAAGCCATCACCCGGCGCGACCGGCCAAGCGACCGCCCGGTGAACGGGCCGTACAACGATACCTTCTTCAGTGGCCGGGCGGGTTCCTTTGGCAAATCGAGCAGCTTTCCATCGGGCCACGCGATGATGAGTTTTTCCGTGGCCACGGTGTTTGCGCGCCGGTATCGCCAGCATAAGTGGGTGCCCTGGGTAGCCTACGGAGCGGCGGCGCTGATCAGCTTCTCGCGCGTGACGACCGGAGCGCACTTCCCTTCCGAGATCGTCCTCGGCGGAGCCTTGGGGTTCGCCATTGCGCGGTACGACGTGCTGCACGGACATTGATAGGTTGGTCGTGTCCCGTGTTCCGTGATCCGCGGGGAACGAGTGACACGCCAAGCTAGTGAACTGTGCTCTCCTCCCTCCGCTCGTTTTCGCGTAAGTGTTCATTCTAAAGGTAGTTAAAGTCCTTTGTTTTGATACACTTTTGCAAGTGTTGATTCTGAAAGAGTTAAAGAGCGTCTGCAGGTTGGAACGTGGGCACGTCTCAACGTCACGGATTTTTGACGTACGCTGCTGATGCCACCCCCGGTGTTTTTGCAAAGAGGCCGGAAGTGATTGAAGGGGAAGGAGATGCGCTTCGCTCTTTTGCAGGGGAGTGCAAAAAGTGCAAAAGAGTGAGGAGTTGGAGATGGGGCGTGGGAAAGTTAGAGGTACAGCCTGGCGGCGGGACATAAGAAGGCGGGTAGTGGACAGCACGGCTACCCGCGACAATAACCCATTATACCACATTTTTGGGATTTGTCAAGTGGTATCTAGTAAGTGGTTTGTCTTCTGAGAGATAGAGGAACGGGAGGGGACGGACGGGCACGGCAATGCCGTGCCACTACGGGTGTGCGGCCTACGGCGGACCAAAACGGGAAGGCGGAAAAGTCTCTCCGACCAGAGTCGGAGTCTCCGCACGCGCAGGAAAAGCGTCCCTTTCGAGGCTCCCTGCGCAACTTAGGGCAAGTAGGGTAAATGGGATGCGGAGGACTAAGGTCGAGACGGTCTCAGGCGACGGGGAATCGCCGTTAAGACGGAGTCCGCTAAGGAGCCCTGCGGTTAGGCTGTCACTTGATGCTCGGCAGCGGCAGCGCGGCGGACGCGGACCTTGACCTCGACGCGCGAGCCTAGGCGGTTGATGATGGAGATTAGGCGGTCGACGGTGAAACGGCCGAGGTTCGCATTGCGGATGCGGGAGAAGTCGGCGGCAGCGATGCCGGTGCGGGCGTGGGCGGCACGCACGGTCAGGCGGTTTCGATCAAGCGCTTTGATGATTTCGGCGGCCAGGATCGCTTTGCATTGTGCGGTATCGGCGTTCGCATGCCGTAGATCGTGGAAGACATTGCCGCTTCCGCGCAGCACTTGCAGCTCGGCGTTTTTCATCGCAACAGCTCCTTAGACGGTCTTTTAGCGCGTTACGGGGGTGATCGGCCCACTCGTCCGAGGGAACGGCCTGAAACGCGTTCCCATATGGGGCGTATAAGAAGTAGGCAAGCGGTTGCTGTGGGTCCCTGCGCTGACGGGCAAGGGAGGGAATGTGAACTCGACCAAGAAGGCGGCGAGAGTTGCGGGATTGGTGTACGTGCTGACGGCGATCCCGGGCCCTTTCGTGCTCATCTATATTCCCAACAAGATGATGGTGTCTGGGAACGCGGCGGCGACCGCGCATAACATTCTGGCTTACGAGCGGCTGTTTCGCATCGGGATTGCGGGCGAGATGATCACCCTGCTGGCTTTTCTGCTGGTGCCGCTGGCGCTGTACCGGTTGCTTGCGGGCGTCAACAAGAGCCAGGCTGCGCTGATGGTGATCTTGTTCGCGCTCTCTGTGCCGATCTCCATGATGAATGCGCTGAACTCGATCGCGGCGCTGACGCTGGTGCGCGGCGAGAGTTTCCTGTCCGTCTTCGACCAAGCGCAGCGGGAAGCGCTGGCGATGTTGTTTCTGCGGCTGCATGGCCAGGGATTCGTTGCCGCGCAGATCTTTTGGGGACTTTGGTTGCTTCCGTTCGGGCTGCTGGTTTATAAGTCGCGATTCCTGCCGCGGATCCTGGGCGTCTGGCTGATCATCGGGTGCTTTGGCTATCTGGCGGATAGTTTTACGTCATTGCTTTGGCCGGCTTACGTGGACGTTGTCTCGAAGGTTGCCTTCGTGCCTGAGCTTGGGGAAGTGGCGGTCATGTTCTGGCTTTTGATTCGGGGTGCGAAAGAGCTGCCTTTGGAGGTAGGGCCTTTGGGTTTGCAGACGAATGCGAGCAGCTGATGAAGGTGGTTCGGCTGGGAATTGGGCTGATCAATTGGTTCTTAGCTCAGATCGAGCCTGCATATTATAGAGATGGTGTTCAATGAAGAATCTACTGTTGGCGACCGCCGACTTCGTAAAGGCGGCTAGTGCACTGACCGACGAGTCGTTCCATGGCGGGGTTCACCTTGCTATATGCGAAGGATTGGCAGACATGGACCCGTTTATCGGCAACTATGCTCCGGTCTTCTTTATATACACGTTTTACGGCGATATTTACGCTGCCCAGATGTATGCCAACAAGCTCTTTGATACGCACGGAGAGGCGATCACTATACCGAAGTTTCTGGAGATGGCTCGTTTGAAGGCGAGCAAGTTCAAGCACGGAGCGGAGAAGGTTGTTCTGGCGTATATCGCCGAGGCCGATAACGCTATAAAGGATCAGCTGCACCCCACGATAGAAGCGTTGAGAGGACGCAGGAATAAGTTCCTCGCGCACATATCACCTGAACTTGCCTTCGAACGGGAGAAATTGCAGAAAGCCAAAGCCGTGACGATGCCGCAAATCAGGGAGGTCTTGTACGAAGGCGGCAAGATTGTGAATGGACTACTGCTAATGTGGAACAACTCTGCCAATCAACTCCGAGAGACGAATAGGGACGATTACAAGACGGTTGTCTCTATCGTGAATAAGCATCTCTGCGATGAGGCTAATCGTCATGAGGCCGAGTTTGGTCGACACGGCCTTTCTGGTCGGGTTCCTCGGCCTAGAAAATGTCCGTAGGCTGGCTGCTGGTGGCTGTCCCTTGCGGGTTTGAGAGGGTGGGCTCTTGCTTCACTCCTCTCCCCTCCGCATTCTTTATTGTGGCGCACCTACGGTGCTGGAGATTGCGTTTCGAGCGTTCCCAGCCCTGGCGGGCTGGGCTAGCTTTTGCCGCGCCTACGGTGCTGGATCGAAACAAGCCTTGGACCAGCACGCCGGGTGAACACCATCTCGGCGGGCGGGTCACCCGTTAGCCCGTAGAAACGTGTTGGGCGGGGTATGCCTTGCGGGGGTTGCGAGGGTGGGCCCTTGCTTCACTCCCCTCTCCTCCGCATTCTCTATTGTGGCGCACCTACGGTGCTGGAGATTCTGTTTCGAGCGTTCCCAGCCCTGGCGGGCTGGGCTAGCTTTTGCCGCACCTAACGGTGCTTGATCGAAGTAACCCTTGGACCAGCGCGCCGTGATCGAAGCTTTCTCGGAGCGCCGTGGGCGCGGCATACGTTAGCCCAGCGCGCTCGCGTTGGGTCGCGTGATATATAGGGTATTCGAGCGCCGGAGGCGCGGCACATGTCTCACACCTACGCGCAAAACGTTGTTCATCTCGTTTTCAGCACAAAAGAAAGGCGCGGGGCCATCCTCGAGGATTTTCAACCGCGGCTTTGGGCTTATGCCGCGGGGATTTGCAAGAAGGAAGGAATTTTCGTGTATTCGATCGGCGGGATGGCCGATCACGCGCATCTGCTTATTCAGATTCCGCCGGCTTTGGCGCTCGCTAAAGCAGTCAGCACGATCAAAGCAAATTCTTCACGCTGGGCATGCGAGCAAGGTCACAAATTCACATGGCAATCGGGATATGCGGCCTTCAGCGTGAGCGCCTCGATTGTGCCTATGGTCGTCCGCTACATACAAAATCAGGCAGCGCACCATAAAAAGATGGATTTCGACGCGGAGTTCCTCGCACTATTGAAGAAACATGGAGTGGAATTCGACGCGAGATTCGTTTTTGGCTAGGAGTTGTGGCTAACGCGCGTCGATGGGCTTGTTGATCGCCGTTGTGCCGCACCTACGGTGCTGGAGGTTGCGTTTCGAGCGGTCCGAGCCCTGGCGGGCTGGGCTAGCTTTTGCCGCACCTGACGGTGCTTGCTTGGGCGTTTGGGTGGGGTTTCCTTCGAGGGGCAGGGCAGGCTGGTGACGGGTATGAGAGTCGGCGGGAAGAGTGCGCGATGTGCCGTGCCGCTACGGGTCGTGGTCCGGAGATGGCGGAGGGCAGGCGGTGACGGATCTGAAGATCCGCCACGACGGGTTACCACAGGGGGGCGACGGGAGCTTGGCGGAAAATGGGGGCGGGGCCGTTTTGGCTGGAGAGGCGCAGGGTGCTGAGATAGGGTTTGGCTTGGGGGTCGTAGGTTACAGTGATGAGGCCGCCCTGGCCACGGGAGCCGTCCCAGCCGTTGCGGCCGTCGGAGCCATCGCGGCCACTGTTTCCGTTGGGCGTGCCAAAACCGCCGGAGCCGCCGTGACCGCCGCGACCGCCTTTTCCACCGGAGCCTGCGGCGCCGCCATCGGCTTTCACGGTGAGGGAGCCTCCCTGGGGATCGACGAGATAGAAACGCTGTTGGCCTGCGAAGGAGACGCTGACTTCGAGAAGCGGATGATCGGCGGAAGGTTGGGTTGCGGAAAGGGGCGCGGCGGAAGAGGGCGCGGCACTGGGCGTCAGAGTGGACGCGCCGTTTGGCGAGCCGTGCATGGTCACGAGGACCTGCACTGGCGGCGCGTTCGCTCCATTGCCGCCATCCTGGCCGTTCGCGCCATCGGTGCCGCTGGAGCCGTCGCCGCCGGGAGAGGGGTGATCCGGGTCCGAGGAGCCTGGGCTGCCGCTGGTGCCGTCGCTGCCATCGAGACCACTGGAACCGCTCATGCCGGGACTGCCGGAGAAATTGGAGAGGAAAGGGACGTCGTAGCGAAAAGGAATATCGAGCTCGGCGCGGAGATCGGGATGGCTAGGGACGGTAATGGTAACGTGGCCGGCTTTGCCGTCACTGATTCTGGGATCGCGAGCGAGAGAGACGACGCCTTTCTGGTTGGCTTTGACGACAGCGGCGGCGAGCGCGAGGTCCTTCCACTGAACTTTGCCGCCGCCCTGGCCTTCGGTGCGCAGGACTTTGCCGTCGGGTTGCGTGACGGTGACAACGAGCGGGGACTTTTGTCCGGGAGCGAGGTCCGGACCTTTCGGCAGGGTGGCGTCGATGGAGGAGACCGGGATTTGGGTGAGGTCGACGCGCATGCCGAGTTTGACTCTCATGGCGCTGCAGCCCGCTTCAGTGAAGAGAGCGGCTAGCGCCAGGCAGGCGAGGGGGATGGCGTGCTTTGCGCGCGGGAGGTGAAGCTTGGCAACGCACTGGTTGAGTAACAGATGAGTCATAGTAAAGGGACGTGCGGCGCGACGCGTGGGTTTCGATGGGAGTGGCGGCGGTTTGGCCGATTCGGCACGGGCATTGGGTTTGAAATGCGGGAAATGAGGCTGGGAGCCGTATAGTCGGGAGCATGGCGCAAACGGCTTCCCTTCCGCGTGCAGGCGAGCATGTTGATGGTGCCGGCGATGTCGTGCTTGGCCGGACCGACCGGGGCAGAAGCGATTGGGCGTTTTTGTTGCAGGTGGCGCGCCCGGGATTGTGGACGACTACGGCGCTGTTTTATCTGATGCCGCTGGGTCATGCGGACCTGGTGAGATCGGGGCGGTTCTGGGTAGGGCTGCTGTACATTTTGTTTCCGCTGAGTTTTCTGCTGTATGGCGTGAACGACATTGTGGACGCGGAAGCGGACCGCGGGAATCCTCGCAAGGGCACGTATTTATTTGGGTCGATGGGGCGAGACGAGCAGTTGGCGGCGCTGCGCTGGAAGATTGCCCCGGTCCAGGTTCCATTTTTAGCGGCGTTTTATGTGTGGGTGGGGCCGCGGATTTTGTTGTGGTTTGCGGGATTGCTGCTGGCGGTGGCGCTTTACAACGCGCCGCGGATTGGATGGAAGGGGCGGCCGCCGCTGGACGTGCTGATTCAAGGGAGTTACCTGCTGGTGTTTGTGCTGAGCAGTTGGGTGAATGGGGCGGCGCAGTTGCCTTGGCAGACGTTTGTGTTTGGGGCGCTGTTTGCGATGCATTCGCACATTTTTGGCGAGGTGATGGACATCGGGCCGGACCGGGCGGCTGGGAGAGAAACTACGGCGACGCGGCTGGGGCCGGTGCGGGCGAAGATGGTGGCGGCGGCGATTCTTTGCGTGGAGTGCGGGATGGTGTGGTGGTGGTTTCGCGATTTTGTGATTGCCGGATTTCTGGCGGCTGGGGCGGTCTGGTTTGTGGCGGATGCGTTTTTGATGTGGAAGGACCGGGCGTACAGCCCGACGGTGATGAAGCTGTTCATGCTGGGATGGAATGGCGCAGCCCTGCTAGGAATCTATTGGGGCTATGCGACCGGAAACTTGACGCATGTGAAGCACATCGCGGGGCTGTAGGGTGGCGGGACGGTATCTGCTGGAAATCAGTGCAGAGAGCGTGGAAGCTGCGGTTGCCGCGAAGCGCAGCGGGGCGGATCGCATTGAGCTGTGCAGCGAGTTGGCGGTGGGCGGATTGACGCCGAGCGCAGAGCTGATGATGGGGACACGCGCAGAGGTGCAGATTCCTGTTTTCGCGATGATTCGGCCGCGGGCTGGGGACTTCGTGTATTCCGAGGCGGAATACGCGTCGATGCGCGCGAGCATCAAGCTGGCGAAGCAGCTTCAGCTCGATGGCGTGGTGCTGGGCATTCTCACTCCAGAACGGCGAGTGGATGTACACCGCACCCGAGAGCTTGTGGACATGGCTCGTGGAATGGAAGTGACCTTTCACCGGGCGATCGATAAGACGGCGGACTTGCTGGAGGCTGTAGAGGATGTGGCGCAAACGGGAGCGAGCCGGATCCTGACGTCGGGGGGCCGGGAGACGGCGCTGGCGGGAGCGGAGAAGATCGCGGAAATGATTTCGCGCACGCGGGGGCGCGTGGTGATTTTGGCGGGCGCGGGAATTAATCCGGGGAATGTTGCGGAAGTGGCGCGAAAGACCGGAGCGCGGGAGTTTCATTCGGGTCTGAGCTCGGTGCTGGCTCGCAGCGCAGCCGGAGAGCAAATCCAGGCGGAGGTCACACGGCTGGCGAAGGAACTTCGCGAAATAGGCTGATCTGGAAGAAGCGCGCAGAGCGGACCGCCTCGGAAGGCGGTCGCTACAAAACCGGGAAAGTGGATGGGGCGCCTTGCTTGGGGCGCAGCAGTGCTGCGCCCCTACTGGAACTGGTTAGGCTTTTTGGGCTTGGCGGCGTAAGAAGGTGGGGACATCGAGGTCGTCGGCGCGGACTTCGGGTTGCACGTCGCGGACGTTTTGCTGGACTTGGTGGACGATGTTGGGGACGGGTTCCTGGTGCGGGGCGGGGGGCTCGGGGACGTCGCGTCCGGCTTTCCAGGTGCGGGGAAGGAACTGGGCTTTGTTTTGCGGGTTCTTCTTGTTGGCTTCCTTGAAGCCGGCGGCGATTACGGTGATCTTGAGGGCGTCTTTCATGCTGTCGTCCTGGACGGCGCCGAAGATGATGTTGGCGTTTTCGTGGGCGGCTTTCTGGATGACGGAGCTGGCTTCGTGAACTTCGTGGAGCGTGAGGCTGGAGCTGCCGGAAATGTTGATAAGGATGCCTTGGGCGCCCTGGATGGAATTGTCTTCGAGCAGCGGTGACGAGATGGCGCGATTGGCGGCATCGACGGCGCGATTCTGTCCGGTAGCGACGGCGGTGCCCATGACGGCGTAGCCCTGGCCGTGCATGATGGTTTTTACGTCGGCAAAATCGCGATTGATGATGCCGGGCACGGTGATGATGTCCGAGATGCCTTGAACGGCTTGGCGAAGAATGTCGTCGGCGATGCGGAAAGCGTCAAAGAAGCTGGTGCCGCGTTCGACGGTTTCCATGAGGCGCTCGTTGGGGATGACGATGACGGTGTCGACGACGCCGACGAGATCCTGAAGAGCTTGCTCGGATTGCAGCATGCGGCGCTTGCCTTCGAAAGCGAAAGGCTTGGTGACTACGGCGACGGTGAGCGCGCCGAGTTCACTGGCGAGCGAAGCTACTACGGGCGCGGCGCCGCTGCCGGTGCCTCCGCCGAGGCCGGAGGTGATGAAAATCATGTCCGCGCCTTCGAGGGCTTCGATGATTTTGTCGGTATCTTCGAGCGCGGCTTTGCGGCCGACTTCGGGATTGGCGCCAGCGCCGAGACCTTTGGTGAGCTTGGCACCGAGTTGGAGCTTGACGGGCGCTTGCGAAAGCTTGAGCGCCTGCAAGTCCGTGTTAGCAGCGATGAATTCGACGCCTTCGACTTTGGCGCGAATCATGCGGTTCACGGCGTTGCAGCCGCCGCCGCCGACACCGATGACTTTGATTTTTGCCGGCTGAAGCTCCTCGCTGAAACTCATCCGGATTCCTGCGTCTTTAGCTGTCATACATGCCTCAACTTTCCCCCAGTCGCGCGCGCCTCGGGCAGGGTCACGAGGCTCCGGCGAACATGGCTTTCAATTTGGAAACAAAGTTGCCGGCGCGTTGCGGGTGGGTGCGCCGCGCTTTTGCTGCATACAAAACCAGACCGACTACGGTGGCATATTCTGGCTGCGCTACCGGATCGGGCAGATCAGCCAAACCTTTGGGTTCCGCGATGCGGACGGGGAGATGGAAGGCGTGCTCGGCGAGTTCGTCGAGTCCGTGAAGGCGCGCGCCGCCGCCGGCTAGAACGAAGCCTGCGGGGATTTGGCGGTCGAGGCCGCTGCGTTGGAGGTCTTCGCGGATCAGCGCGAGAAGTTCCATGGCGCGGGGCTCGATGATGTCCGTAAGCGAGCGGGCAAAAATGGTGCGGGGAGGACGGTCGCCGACGCTGGCGATTTCGATGGAGCCGTCTTCGCGGAGGAAGGAGGCGGAAGCACAGCCGTGATGGCGCTTGATGCGTTCGGCTTCGGGGATGGGCGTGCGCAGGCCGACGGCGAGATCGTTGGTGAAATGATCGCCGCCGATGGCGACCGCTCCGGTGTGGCGGACTACACCGCCGCCATAGACGATGAGTTCGGTGGTGCCGCCGCCGATATCGAGGAGGCAGACGCCGAGATCGCGTTCGTCTTGCGTGAGGCAGGATTCGGCAGAGGCCAGCGGCTCGAGGACGGTGTCGCTGATGAGGATGCCCGCTTTATTCGCGGCAGTGACGAGATTCTGCGTGGCGGAAGTGGACGAGGTGACCACGTGAACGTTGGCTTCGAGGCGCTGCCCGACCATACCCATGGCGTCGCGGATGCCTTCCTGGGCATCGACTCGGAATTCGTGCGGGAGGACGTGGAGGACTTCGCGGTCTTCGGGGAGGGTGATGTTGCGAGCGGCATCGATGGCGCGGCGAACGTCGTCGCGTTCGATGTCGCGAGGGCGATTGCCGAGGGTGATGCCGCCGCGGCTGTTGACGCCGCGAACGTGGCTGCCGGCTACGCCGATGAAAGCGGATTCGACAGGAACGTTGGCGACGCCTTCGGCTTCTTCGACGGCGCGGCGAATGGAGCTTACGGTGGCATCAAGATTGACGATGAGGCCTTTGCGCAGGCCTTTGGATTCGGCGGCGCCGAGAGCGAGGAAGCGGATACGCTCTTCATCGACTTCGGCGATGAGCGCGCACGTTTTTGTGCTGCCGATATCGAGCCCTACGATGTATTTGTCTTTCTTTGCCAAGCCGCCGCTCCAGACTGCTATTTCTACTTTCTACCGCTTCGACAACTTTTTCTGCCTTGCTCCTTGCTAACGCCGCACAGGCAAGAGTGCCTGTGCTACCGTTTCGCTGTGCTGGTTTCCGGATTCACGACGACTTGCCGGGAATACTGCAGGTCGATGGATTGCACGCGGCCAGCGTTGGCTTGCCACTGCTGAAAATTGTCGACCAGCATGCGGAATTTATTGGTGAAATCGCCGCTGCCGAAATGAATGAGGACGGCTTGCGGATCGGCGGGGTTGGTCAGACCAGTCATGACCACGCGGAGGTCTTTGGGATTGGAGAGATCGACTTCGCTGACGCGGTCGGAAGAGCCGCCGCGGATGAGGTCGATGCTTTTGACGAAGTCTTGATAAATCTGCATGCGTTTTTCGCGCTGGTCGCGGGGAAGATCGTCGGAGAGGCCGGTGACGATGGCGAAATGCAGGTCGGCGCTATCGGGAGTGTCTGGGCGATCGAGGATGACGCCGTGGGCGTCGATGAGCGCGAGCTGGTTGCCGGTGCGGAGAAAAGCGATGGGGGTGCGTTCGGTGATATCAACGCGAACACGATTCGGGAGAACACGCTGGACGCTGGCGGACTCGACCCAAGGGAGCTGTTCGAGCTGGCTGCGGCGCGCTTCGAGAGGAATACGCAGGACGCTGCGATCGCGGTCCTTCGCGAATGGGTGGAGCACAGCTTCGCGAGCGACGATATGATTGCCGGTGACTTCGATCTGGTCGGGCTTGGCGAGAAGCATTTGCCGGCCAGAAAGCAGAAAGTCGGCCGTGACGTAGGCGGCTGCAGCGCCCGCGATGCCAAGAGTGCTGTAAAACATGACGCGGCGATAGAAGGGCCAGGTGCGTCCGCCGAATTTGCGGCGGCGAATCTCGACGGGCTTTTGACGGCGGAGATAGCGCGGCTCGTCCTCGGCGATGAGGTCGGGACGGTAGGAGTCGGCGTCTGCCGCGGCGGGGGCGTTGCGCGGGATGGCTTTCACGCGTTCCACACGACCACCTCGTTTTCTAAATGGATGCTGAAGGCTTTTTCGACGCGGGCGCGAACGTCGGAGATGAGCGCGAGCATTTCTTTTGCGGAAGCATTTCCGGCATTGATAAAGAAATTGGCGTGGCGATCGCTGACGCGGGCATCGCCGACGGAGTGGCCCTTGAGGCCGAGCTCATCAATGATGCGTCCGGCGGACGCGCCGGGAGGATTCTTGAAAATGCAGCCGGCACTTTTTTGGCCGAGGGGCTGACTGGCCCGGCGTTTCTCGTTGCAGATACGAATACCTTGGAGGATTTCTTTGAACGGCTTGGAGGGAAGTTCCAATGTCACCGCGAGCATCATATCATCAGGCGCAAACGAAGTGTGACGGTATTCGAAGGAAATTTGTTCACCGCAAAGGGTTTCGAGGGTGCGGGCGGCGGTGCGGTAGACCTTGACTTCGCGAACATAGCTACCGATTTGCATGCCGTAAGCTCCTGCGTTCATGCGGAGGGCGCCGCCGACGGTGCCGGGGACGCCGATGAGGCCTTCCATGCCGCCGAGGTCGTGTTTGGCGCAGTAGGTGACCGTGCGGCCAAGGTCGGCGGCGGCATCGATGTGGGCGAGATTGCCTGCAATGAGGATGTCGGGGTCAGGGCGGACGAGCTGCAGGACGACCCAGGGGAGTTCGCCATCGCCGACGAGGAGATTCGAGCCGCCGCCGAGGAATTTGTGGGGGATGGAGTTGGAGTCGAGGAGGCGAAGAAGCTCCGGGATCGACTCGTGTTTGCGGATGCGGAGCAGATCGGTGGTGCCGCCAATGGCGAGAGAAGTGTGATCGGCGAGGGCGATACCGGGTTGCAGCTCGACGCGGAGCTCGGACAGCGCGGAGATGAGCGTGGGGTCAGCGAGGCGCATGCGGGGAGGGATGCTCCGTTTCAAGGAGGATCATGAATTCGTTGCTGGCGCGGCTGACGTTGCCTGCGCCGATGGTGAGGACGGCGTCGCCGGGGCGGGCTTCGCGGAGGAGAAACTCGATGCTGTCCTGCATGGAGTGGAAATAGTGGACATTTTTGTGGCCGGCTTCGCGGATGGCAGAGGCGAGAGCTTCGCTGGAGATACCGGGAATGGGCTGCTCGCTGGCGGCGTAGATGTCGGTAAGGACTAGAACGTCGGCGAGATTGAAGGCCAGAGTGAACTCGTTCCAGAGATGCTGGGTGCGCGAATAGCGATGCGGCTGGAACAGCACGAGCAGGCGATTGAACTTGCAGAGCTTGGCGGCTTCGAGCGTGGCGCGGATTTCGGCGGGGTGATGGCCGTAGTCGTCGATGACGGTGATGTCGTTGGCGACGCCTTTGATATCGAAGCGGCGGCCGACTCCGGCGAACTTGGCGAGGCCTTCGCGAATGAGGTCGCTCGGAACGTTGAGATAGAGGGCGACGGCGGCGGCAGCGGCGGCGTTGCGAATATTATGAATGCCGGGAGGATGCGGAAGATGGAACAGGCCAAGGTCTTCGCCTTTGTAAGTCAGGCGGAATTCACTGCCGAGACCTTGATATTGGATATCGGTGATGATCAAGTCGGCTTGCGTGGAGGTGCCGTAGGTGATGATGGGGCGCTTGACGGCGGGAATGATGGCCTGGACGTTGGGCTCGTCGAGGCACAGGATGGCGGCGCCGTAGAACGGGACACGATTGACGAATTGCGTGAAGGCGTCCTGAATGTCTTCGAGCGAATGGTATTGGTCGAGATGTTCGCGGTCGATGGTGGTGACGACGGCGACGACCGGGGCGAGGAGGAGGAAAGTGCGATCGCTTTCGTCGGCTTCGACGACGAAGTATTCGCCTTTGCCGAGTTTGGCGGTGGTGCCGGCTTGATTGACTTTGCCGCCGACAACGAAAGTGGGATCGAGATGCGCGGCGCCGAGAACGGAGGCGACCATCGAGGTGGTGGTGGTTTTGCCGTGGGCTCCGGCGATGGCGATGCCGTATTTCAGGCGCATGAGCTCGGCGAGCATTTCGGCGCGGGGGATGACTGGGATTTTGCGTTTGTGAGCTTCGACAACTTCGGGATTGCCGGAATGGATGGCGGACGAAGTGACGACCACGTGAGCGCCTTCGACGTTGGCGGCTTTGTGGCCTTCGAAGATGGTGGCGCCGAGATTCTGGAGGCGTTCCGTGATGTTTGAGGGCTTGGTGTCCGAGCCGGAGACGGAGTATCCGAGCGTGAGGAGCACTTCGGCGATGCCGCTCATGCCGATGCCGCCGATGCCGACGAGATGAATGCGCTGGAAGTTGCGAAAGCTGACCATCATGAGATTGTCCTCGACGATTGTGCCTGCGCCGTTTTACTGAGCACGTTGGCAGCCGCTTCGATGAGGTTGACGATGTCGCGCGCGGCGTTGGGACGCGCGAGGCGGCGGGCGGAGGAAGCGAGCTGTTCGATTTCGCTGGGCTGATCGAGGAGCGAGAAGATTTCGTTGGTGAGGCGTTCGGCGGTTAGTTCGGACTCGGGAATCAGGCGGCCGGCTCCGGCGCGGGACATTTCCTGGGCGTTACGCAACTGGTGGCTGTCCGTGGCGGCTCCGAAGGGGATGAAGACGGCGGCGCGGCCCGCAGCGGCGATTTCTGCCGCGGTGATGGCTCCTGCTCGGCAAACGATGAGATCTGCCCAGGCAAAGCGTTCCGCCATGTTGGTGAGAAAGGGAACGACCTCCGCACGAATTTCGCGCCGCGCGTAAGCGGTGCGTACGGCATTATAGTCGCGTTCGCCGGTCTGGTGCGCGATGCTGAGGTCATTCTTGCGAGCGGCGAGGCGGTCCATGGCGTCGACGAAGGCGCGATTGATGGGCAGTGCGCCCTGGCTGCCGCCGGTTATGAGCAGGCGAAAGGGCTTTTGCGGGGCGCGCGGCGCGATGGCGAAGAATTCCGGGCGCACGGGGCAGCCGGTGACGACGGCCTTTTTTCCCCAGGTGCGTGCAGAAATTTCATAGCCGGTGGCGACGCGGCGGGAGAGCCGGGCGAGAACTTTGTTGGTGAAGCCGGGCTCGGCGTTGGGCTCGAAGATGATGTTGGGGATGCGCTGGAGCCAGGTGGCGAGCAGCATGGGACCGGCGGCGTAACCACCGACTCCGAAGGCAACGACGGGGCGGTGTTTGCGGAGGACGCCGAAGGCGTCTTTCAGGCCGAGCGAGAGCGTGGCGAGATTTCTCGCCAGCGTGAGGCCGCCTTTGCCTTTCAGCCCGGCGACACGCAGCGTTTCTAGCGGCAGCCCGGCTTGCGGCACCAGCTTCATTTCGATTCCGCGTTGTGTTCCAACGAGCACGACTTCGCGTTCCGTTCCTCTCGAAAGCCATTCCCGAGCGATAGCGATGGCCGGAAATACGTGGCCGCCGGTACCGCCGCCTGCGATCAGCAGCTTCATGCGCCCTTCATGCTTCGGTGGCCTGCTGCGAAATGTTGAGCAGCACGCCGGTCGCCAGCAGCATCACCAGCAAACTGGATCCGCCGTAGCTGACGAAGGGCAGCGGAATGCCTTTCGTCGGGACCATGCCGAGCACTACGGCAAAATTGAACAGCGCCTGGCAAAGAACGAGTGCGGTGATGCCGAGGGCGAGCAGGCGGCCGAAGTTGTCGTGTGTTGCGAAAGCGGCTCGCAAACCGCGCCAGCCGTACACGGCAAACAGAGCGATGACCAATACGGCGCCGATGAAGCCGAGTTCTTCGCAGATTACGGCGTAGATGAAATCGGTGTGCGCTTCCGGCAGGTAGAAAAGTTTTTGCTTGCTCTCCATCAAGCCGACGCCGGTGAAACCGCCGGAGCCGACGGCGATGAGCGATTGTGTGAGCTGAAATCCGGCGCCTTGCGGGTCCAGATCGGGATGGAGAAAAGCGAGCAGGCGCGCCTGGCGATAAGCGACATGCGAGATGAGGAGATACATGGCGGGAAGCGCTGCGGCGGTTCCTACGGCGATCCATTTCCAGGAGAGGCCGGCGGCGAACAGAATGGCGGTGGCGATGATGAGGATGTCGATGGAGGTGCCGAGATCGGGCTGCGCGAGGATTAGCGCGACGAAGACGAGCACTGGCCCCGCCGCTGGAAGAATATTTTGCAGGAAGTCTTCTTTGTTGAACTCGAGTTCTGCGGCGTTGCGGCGTTTTAGATCGAGGAACCACGCGAGATAAAGGACCACGGCTAGCTTGGCTAATTCGGAAGGTTGAAGATTTAGCGGGCCGAGCTTGATCCAGCGATGCGTGGCGTGGGATTTGTCGAGGAAAAACGTGCCGACGAGCAGGAGCAGGACCACGCACAGAGCGGTGCAGACGACGGCAGGCTCGCGGAGACGGCGGTAATCAGTTTTCATCAGCGCGAACATGCCAAAGAGTCCGGCAACGAGCCACGCAGCTTGGCGCAACAGAAAAACGTAGGAGTGTCCGTACTGATGCTCGGCGGTGACGGCGGAGGCGCTGAAGATCATCACCGCGCCGAGGAAGCACAGCGCGAGCGTCGCACCGAAAAGCCAGCGGTCGATTTCCAATCGTCTTGGCACAGATGCTTCCTTTCGCTATTTCCCGAGCGAGGCACCGGCGGCCTGGCGTTCGAGCTGGTGCACCAGCTCTTTGAAAACACGGCCGCGATGCTCGTAACTCTGAAACTGGTCGAAGCTGGCGCAGGCTGGAGCGAGCAGGACGACGTCACCGTCCTGGGCGGCGAGCGCGGCGATTTCCACAGCGCGGTCGAGCGTTTCAGCGCGGTCGATGGCGACGCTGCCGGCGATTTGCGCTTCAATTTTTGCGGCGGCGGCGCCGATGAGCAGCGCGAGAACGGCTTTCTCACGCAGCGGTTTCTGCAACGGCATGTAGTCACTGCCTTTGTCTTTGCCGCCGAGAATGATCAGGATGCGCCCGGGAAATGCGTCGAGCGCTTTCATGGTGGCATCGACGTTGGTGGCTTTCGAATCGTTGTAATAGCGCACGCCCGCGATCTCGGAGACGAATTCGAGGCGATGCTCGACGCCGGCGAAGGATTTGACGCCGCGTGCGATGGCGGCGGGCTCGGCGCCTGCGAGGCGCGTGGCGGCGACGGCTGCCAGCACGTTTTCCAGATTGTGTGCGCCGACGAGTGAAATATCGCGGCGGCGAAGAATTATTTCTTCGCGTTCGCTGTGACGAAAGAGGATTTCGTCGCCGCTGAGAAACGCTCCTTGCTCGACGCGCTGCCGACGGCTGAACCAAAACACTTGCGGCTGAGATGGCGCGTAGGGTGCGGTGGCCGGATCGTCCGCATTCAAAATGGCGGCGTCTTGGCGCGTTTGATTTTCGAAGATGCGGGCTTTGGCGGCGGCGTAGGCTTCCAGCGTGTGATGGCGATCCAGATGATCGGGGGTCAAATTCAGAAACACGGCGATGTCGGGGCGGAATTGCTCGATCAGCTCGAGTTGGAAGCTGCTGAGCTCGGCGACGGTGATGGTTTCTTCGCGTGTGGCTTCGACGCAGGCAATCAGCGGCGTGCCGATGTTGCCGGCAAGAATGGTGGAAAATCCGGCGCTGCGCAAAATGTGTTCGACGAGGGAAGTCGTGGTCGTTTTCCCGTTCGAGCCGGTGATGCCGATGAGCCGGCCGCGCAGAAAGCGATACGCGAGTTCGATTTCGCTCCAGATGGTGAGATTCATCGCACATGCTGCGAGCAGGAGCGGCGCGTCGGCTGGAACGCCGGGACTCGGAACCAGCAGGTCGTGGTGGCGGAGAATGCCGTGGTCGTGCCCACCGAGCGAAAGCGCAACACCCGCGGCTCGCAACTCGGCGATGTGCTCGCCGATTTCGGCTTCGCTGCGCTTGTCTGTGGCGGTGACGGCGGCGCCGCGAGCCGCACAGAACAGCGCTGTTGCCACACCCGTGCGCGCCAGTCCTACGACCAGCACGCGCTTGCCTCGAAGTTCGATCGGGTTCGGCATTGCAGCCACTTACTCCTAATTCTGTACGCCTCGGTGATTGGGGCGCAGCAGTGCTGCGCCCCTACGGAAATCACCGGAGTTTCAGCGTGGTCAGTGCGAATAAAGCGAAGACCAGTGCGGCGATCCAAAATCGCACGATCACTTTCGATTCGCTCCAGCCCAGCAATTCGAAATGGTGATGAATCGGCGCCATGCGGAAAATGCGTTTGCCGCGCAGCTTGAACGAGCCCACTTGCAAGATGACCGACAGCGCTTCGATCACGAAAATCCCGCCGACGAAGAACAATAAAATTTCCTGCTTGATGATGACCGCGATGGTGCCGAGCGTTCCGCCGAGCGACAGGGAACCCACGTCGCCCATGAAAATTTCCGCGGGATGCGCGTTGTACCAGAGAAAGCCGAGCGAGGCTCCGACGACGGCGCCGCAAAAAACGGTCAGCTCACCGACTTTGGGAATGAACTGGATGTCCAGATAGGAAGACCAGCGGGAATTGCTGCTGACATAGGTGAGCACCGTCAGCGCGCCGGCGGCGATTACGGTGCAGCCGATGGCCAGGCCGTCCAACCCGTCCGTGAGATTTACGGCGTTCGACGAGCCGACGATGACCACGCAAATGAAGAAGAGAAATGGAAGAAATGCCAGCGGCCACAGATGCGGCGAATTGATCAGCGAGTGGATGACCAGATCGGGATGCCAGCGCTTGAGGAACGGCATGACCAATTGCGTCGAATAAGCGCTGTGCGTGGCGAGAATGAGCAATGAAACGCCGACAATCAGGCTGACCAGAATCTGAAAGTAGATTTTCTTTTTCGCAGTAAGGCCCAGATTGCGCTGCTGGGCTACTTTCGCGTAGTCGTCGATGAAACCGATTACCGCAAAGGCGACCAAGGCGAAAAGTGCCAGCAGAATGAAAGGATTGGTGAGGTCGGCCCAAAGCAGAGTGGGCACGGCGGTCGATAGCACGATCAGCACGCCGCCCATCGTGGGAGTGCCGGCTTTTTTCTTGTGTTCTTGCGGGCCCTCTTCGCGGATGTACTGCCCGATCTGCAGCTCACGCAAATGGCGGATGAGCCACGGCCCGAAGACGAGCGCAAGAAACATCGCCGTCAAGCTGGCGTACACCGTGCGAATGGTGATATAGCGAAAAACATTAAACGGGCTGAAGTAGCGCCGCAATACTTCGTAAAGGAGGTAGTAAAGCACTTAGTGCTGGACCTCCTCGCGAGAGAACTCGCCAGGCGTGGCGTGCTTCGCTACCAGTGCATCGACGATGCGCTCCATCTGCACGCCACGTGAGCCTTTGACCAGCAAAAGGTCGCCAGGCTCGACAAGATTCTCCAGAAATTGCGCAGCGTCCGAGGAGTTAGCCAGGAATTTTGTTTGCGCTTTCGGAAATCCGGCGCTGATCGCGCCTTCGACAAGCTGCGCAGCAGCACCGGCGACGCCAACGATCCAGTCGATCTTGCCACTCTCCGCTGCGAATTGCCCGGCTTCGCGATGCAACTGACTCGAGCTCGCGCCGAGTTCGCGCATTTCGCCGGCCGCAAGAATGCGCCGGCGATAATTCGGCGTGGCTGCAAGCAGAGTAATCATCGCGTGCAACGCCGCAGGGCTCGAGTTGTAGCTATCGTTGATAATTGCCGCACCATTCGAAAACCGCAGCAACTCGCCGCGCATCGCCGGCGTGCGCATCGCGCGCAAGACAGACTGTGCTTCGCCCGCGCCGATATTCCACGCGCTCGCCGCCGCCAGCGCCGCCAAAGCGTTAGAGATAACGTGGCGCCCGGCGAGCGTCAGATCCAAGCGCGTCCGCTTTCCGCCAGCCACCAAAGTAAATGTAGAGCCCAACGCTCCCCGATCCTCGATTTCTTCCGCGCGAAAATCAGCGGGACGCTCGATGCCGTAAGTCAGCACACGTCCCGGTGCTTTGAACGCAAACGCCGCCACTAGAGCATCATCCGCATTCAACACCGCAATCGAATCGCGCCCATGCAAACCTTCAATTAACTCGCGTTTCGCCAGCGCAATCTCGTCCACCGACGAAAAAAATTCCAGATGCGCCGGCGCCACCCGCGTGACAATGCCGACGTCCGGCTTGGCAATCGCCGCCAGCCGCGCCAGTTCACCGCGCCGCGACATGCCCATTTCCAGCACCGCCGCCTGATCCGTTTCCTCCAGACGAAACAGCGTCAGCGGCAATCCGTATTCATTGTTGAAATTCCCTTCCGACTTCAGTACCCGCAGCTTCGCGCCCAGCAAGGCCGCCAGGATCTCTTTCGTAGTGGTCTTGCCGACAGAGCCCGTGACCCCGGCGACTTTGCCGCCCCAGGCTTCGCGTACGGCGCGCGCCAATTCTTTGAGCGCGTCGAAAGTGTCGGGCACGGTGATGCAGCGGTCACTGACCCATCCCGCGTAACGCGAGACGAGCGGCTCCGCCACCACTGCCGCCACGGCGCCATGCTCCACCGCCTCGGCCACATGATCGTGTCCATCGTGACGCGGTCCGTGGATGGCGATGAACAGTTCTCCCGCACGTAGCGAGCGAGAATCAATCGAGACGCCGGCCACCCGGGCCACGGGGTCGAGCCCCGGTCCCGGCCGAGCACCCAGAGCCTCAGCCACTTGTGCAATCGTCCACCGCATAAACGCCTCAACGGATTAGCCTTACGCAAACATCCCAATCGTCGCTCAGTATTCACCGTTTTGAGGGCTCCTCCAGACTGCGCGCAGCCGCCTTTGCGGCCACGGCGCGAGCTGCCACTTTGGCACTCACGCGCCCTCGCAACTGCCGTTGCGAGCTTACAAGGAGCGCGTCAGGTGCCAAACCCTCTCTCGCGTAACGCGCGGCGCGCCATTTCGCCGTCGTTCCATTCCAGCTTCTGGTCCGCGAGAATCTGTTCGGTTTCGTGCCCTTTGCCGGCCAGCAACACGATGTCGCCGGCACGCGCTTCGTCCACCGCCAGCGCGATAGCTATTTCGCGATCGGGCTCGATCAGATATTTTCCGCTGGTCTTCTGCAATCCAACGATGATGTCGCTGATGATTTTCAGCGGATCTTCTTTGCGCGGATTGTCGTTGGTCAGAATGCTGAGATCGCTGAGGCGGCCGGTAACTTCGCCCATGACGGGACGCTTGGTGCGGTCTTTTTCGCCGCCGCAGCCGAAGAGCGTGATCACGCGGCCTTTGGGCGCGAGTTCGCGCGCGGTGCGGATCAGGTTTTCGAGCGCGTCGTCAGTATGCGCGTAATCGACGATTACGAGGAAGGGCTGGCCGAGATCGATGCGCTGGAAGCGTCCGGCGACGCTCTGCAGATTGCGAATGCCGGTTTCGATGATCTCGCTAGAAAAGCCCAGGGCTTGCGCGGCGCCAATGGCCGCAAGGATATTGTAGACATTGATGCGCCCGACGAGCGGCGAAGTGATTTGCAGCTTGCCGTTGGGCGTTTGCGCCGTGAAGGTCAGGCCGTTGAAAGTGAGCTGGAATTTTTTCGTGGTGATGTCCGCGCCGGATTCCAGGCCGTACGTCAGTGTGCGATTGGCAATTCCAGCGAGCTTTTTACCCCATTCATCGTCGCTGTTGACCACCGCGACTTCGGGCGCGCCCGCGCCGGTGCCCTCAAACAAACGGCGCTTGGCGGCGAAATAGTCTTCAAACGTCTTGTGATAATCCATATGCTCGCGCGTGAGATTGGTGAACACCGCGGCTTGAAAGTGGCAGCCCCACAAGCGATCCATGGTCAGCGAGTGCGAACTCGCTTCGAGAACCGCGTATTTTCCGGCGGCATCGCGAATCTCCGCGAAAAAACCCTGCAGATCGACAGACTCCGGCGTGGTATTGGGCGCGGGATAATCGCCCGCCGGAGTGTGATAAGCGATCGTGCCGAAGAGGCCGGTCTTCGCGCCCGAGGCCTTTACGATCGAATCGATCAGCGAAGTGGTGGTGGTCTTCCCGTTGGTGCCGGTCACGGCTACAAGTTGCAGCGCGTTTGCCGGATGATCGAAGAAATTTGCTGCGACGGTAGCAAGAGTTTTGCGTTCCTCGCGCACGGGAATCCACGTGACGCCGTGCGGCAACGCGGCCGGCGGCGGATTCTCGCTGGCAATGGCGATCGCGCCGCGTCCCACTGCGTCGCGCACGAACGCGTTTCCGTCTGCCTTCGCACCACGGAGCGCAAAGAAGAGCGAGCGCGGGAGGACTTTGCGCGAATCGCAGGAAACCTGGCGAACTTCCATCTCCGCCGATCCAGCCGGTAGCGTTACGCCCGTGTTTTGGAAGAGATCGCCAAGCTTGCGCGGCTTCGTCGCGGCAGCGCGACCCGCCAACGGAACCTCTTGCAGTTCGCTGGCGCGATGGTTGACCGGCTTGGGCGTTTCTTCCTGTATCGGGCTCAAGTTCTTCTCGGACGGTAGTGCCGTCGCTTCGATATTCATCCTAATTCCTGGCGCCGTTGTGCGGCTTGCCGGAGTTGCGCGCGAGTGTCCCGAACTGCACGGTGACCTTCGCTCCTCGCCGGACTTTGCTACCCGCCGGGGGCATTTGAGTGAGTGCAAGATTGCTGCCAACCAGCACCGGGTCCAAACCTAAATGCAGGCACATCTCCGTGACGTCGCGCATGGTCTTGCCTGCAAAGTCCGGCACAGCAATGTCGCCGCCTTCCTCCACGGCAACCGTTACGGTCGGCTCCTTCACCGCCGCCACGCCCGGCTTTTCCGCGCGGTCCGCTGCCGCGGGTGACTGGTCCGGCTGCGCCGAGAAATCCGTCGGCGTAAAGTCTTCAAGCGCCGCACCATCCGCAGCCTGCCGCTGTTGATAAGATGCCTGCAGCAGCCTCGGGTTGACCGGCACATCGCGAGGCGTACCAAGATACGCGAGCACCTGCTCAGCGATGCGCTTGAAAACCGGCGCCGCCACTTGGCCGCCCTCGTGCAACCCCACCGGCGAATCGAGCGAAACCAGGACGGTGATCGCCGGATTGCTGATCGGCGCAAATCCCGTGAACGACGCGATCAACTGCGTCGGCGAATAGCGCCCCGTGTCCGGATCGATCTTTTGCGCCGAGCCAGTCTTGCCAGCCGCCGTCCATCCATCGAGGCGCGCGAGCGTGCCCGTGCCGTTTAGCACCACACCTTCCATCAGACGGCGCAACGTCGCCGCGGTTTCTTCGCGAATCACGCGCTTCGGCTCCGTTGCCGCCAGCGGCCCTTCATCCGGCGTCACTAAGACCTGCTCGCCGCGCCGTAATTCCGAAACGATATGCGGGCGGTTCAGCAATCCGCCATTCGCAATTGCGGAAACGGCGCTCGCCAACTGCATGGGCGTGACTCCGATTTCCTGTCCCATCGAAATCGAGGCGGTCGAAAGCCCTCGCCAATTCTCCAGCCGCCGCAGCATTCCTTTGCTCTCGCTCGGCAAGTCGACGCCGGTCGCCGCTCCGAAACCAAATGCCCTGATGTATTCGTAAAATTTCGGCGCTCCGAGCCGCAGCGCAATCTTGATCGCGCCCACATCGCTCGACTTCGCCAGAATCTCGCTGACCGTCAGCAAGCCGAAGGGCTTGTGATCGCGGATGCGGTGGCCCGCCACGTACACCGCGCCGTTCTCGCAATCAAATACCTCTTCGGGCCGGGTCAAACCCTGATCGAAAGCCGCTGCCAGCGTAATCATCTTGAAAGTGGACCCCGGCTCGTACGCGATGCTCACGGCGCGATTCATCCACGTTTGCCCGGGAACGTCCGCCGCCGCATTGGGATTAAATTTCGGCCAGTTGGCCATGGCCAGAATTTCGCCGGAATTCGGATTCATCACTACTACGGTTCCGGCCATCGCGTGCGTCTTGGCCATGGCCGCGGCTAGCTCGCGCTCGGCGATGAACTGAATCTTCTCGTCGAGCGTCAGCACCACGCTGGCGCCGCGTTCGCGCTGTGCCGCGCCGCCATCGAACCAGCGCTGCCGCGCGTCCGCCATCACCACAATCTTTTCGCTCTGCCCGCGAATCTGGCTGTCCAGCTCGCGCTCGATTCCCGCAAGCCCTTTTTCATCGACATCCACGAACCCGAGAACATGCGCGGCAAGTTCCCGCTTCGGATAGAAACGCTGATTCTCCTTCTGCAGGTAAACGCCTTTCAGATTGAGCGCCGCAACCGCTCCTGCTTTTTCCGGCGCCAATTTGCGCATCACCCACACAAAGTTCCCGCCCGATTCGAATTTCGCTTCCAGGACGTCCCGGGGAATGCCCAGAACTCCTCCCAGAAGTTTTGCCGCCAGCCGTTTGTTGTCGCCCAGCTCGCTGGGAATCGCAAACGCCGAATCCACCTGCAGGCTCATCGCCAGCGGATGCATGTTGCGGTCGTAAATGGCGCCGCGCTTCGGAGTGATTTCGATGGTGCGCTGTTGCTGGCGTTGCGCGCGCGCGACGTAGTCGCTGTGCAGAAAAAGTTGCAGGTAGGCCAGCCGCCCGAACACTGCCGTGGCCCACAAAAGCGCCACGCCTGCCACAATCAATAGACGCTTGGCCGCTAGGCGGCCACCGGCAGCGGCGTGGACACGATTCTGGGGCATCGCCAACTCAAGCCGGCCAAATCGCCGGCGCAAAATTCACAAAATGAAGTGCAAACTCGTATGGGTTGCCGCAAGCCGCGCTGATCCGCATTCGGGCACGCGTCAGCGTCATCATCAAGGCATGCGATTCGAGCGCACGTAACGAACCGCCGCCACTTCCGCGCCTGCCGGCTCGTCGTACTCGCGCACTTGCGTGGGCAGCGTTTCCGTCAATCCCAGTTGCCGCCGCGCGATCACATCGATGCGCTTCGGATCGCTCAGCCCGGCAATCTCCAGTCGCAGCGCGGAATTCAGCGCCGCCGCATCTGCCTGTTTCGCTTTCACGCCTTCCAGCTGAAAACTCAAATCGATGCACCTGAAGTGCTGGTAGATGTACAGCATGCAAAAAACCGCCAGCACGCTGCCGAGCGCAACCGTGCGATAAAGATCGCGCATCTTCGCCGGTTCGACGTGCCGCACCAGCCGCGTGTTATCGATCCGTTTCGCCGTGAAAAATTCGGTCATCAGCGCCGTTTTTTTTCTGCCGTTCCTGTTCATACTTCCACTCTTTCCGCACACCGCAATTTCGCGCTTCGCGAACGCGGGTTTCGCGCCATTTCTTCTTCCGTGGGCTGAACCACATGCTTGGTCAGGATGCGGAGCGTTCCTTCCCGCTCGTGCTGCCGAAACGCTTCCTTCACCAGCCGGTCTTCCCCCGAGTGATACGTCAACATCACCCAGCGGGCGCCGGAATTCAAAGTGGCGGGGGTCCGAGAAAGAAACTGCCCGAGTTCCTCCATCTCTCGATTCACCGCTATCCGCAGCGCCA
>Ga0209736_1000095_pt1 | contig 27956 bp, 26 predicted proteins | sample BlaSpr_A8_Ref_M3_FD_187992 | JGI IMG/M metagenome (GOLD analysis project Ga0209736, IMG submission 187992) | Forest soil microbial communities from Thunder Bay, Ontario, Canada - Black Spruce, Ontario site 2_A8_Ref_M3 (SPAdes) (version 2) | ecosystem: Environmental > Terrestrial > Soil > Boreal...
CATGGGCGAGGAACCGGAGGATCGCGTCCAGCTCTTGCACATTCTCGCAACGATGCCCGTGCACCCGCAAAGCGTTCCCATCAACCACCTGGTGCGAGTCGCGGGTACTCCGCTTCAGCATGCGGCGCCGCTGGACCCTTTTGATTTCGTGCGCACCGTCGCCGTCGCACGCATCCTCATGCCGCAGAGCCACGTGCGTTTGTCGGCCGGCCGCGGCGAGATGAGCGACGAACTGCAGGCGCTGTGCTTCCTGGCGGGCGCCAATTCCATCTTTTATGGCGACAAGCTGCTGACCACCGGGAATCCCGACACCGGGCACGATCAAAGTTTGTTCCGGCGGCTGAAAATTGTCGCCGAAGCGGCGGCCGGCGTACCGGGGGCCGGCCCTGCGGCGGGCGGCGAACCGCGGGCGGGGCATGGTGCGAGCTTAGGCTCGCATGCGGAGAGCGGCGCGGCGACGGTGTGAGCGCCCAGGATGAATCCTCGCCGGACCGCGCCACGCCGGAAGGCGTTGCCGCCTACGCGCTCGACACCCCGCGGGTGCGCCGCTCATTCGATCGCGCTGCAACGACCTACGATGCCGCCGCCGTACTGCACGCCGAGGTACGCGGCAATCTCCTGGCGCGCCTCGATCTGATGGCGTTGACGCCGCGCGTTGCAGTGGACGCCGGCGCCGGCACCGGTCATGCCTCCCGCGCACTCAAGCGCCGCTACCCCAAATCACTGGTCATCGCCTTGGACACCTCGCAGCGCATGCTGCAAGCCGCCGGCCGTCAGCAGACGTGGCTGCGCCGCTTTGCCCGCGTGTGCGCGGACGCCGAGCGTTTACCCCTGGCGGACGGCAGCGTCGATTTGATTCTCAGCAATCTCATGCTGCAGTGGTGTCATCCCGACCCTGTGTTCGCGGAGTTTCGCCGCGTGCTCGCGCCGCAGGGTCTCTTCTGCTTCACCACGCTGGGTCCGGACACTCTGCGCGAGCTGCGCAGCGCCTGGCGCGAGGTGGATTCGCGCACTCACGTCAATCAATTCATCGATATGCACGACATCGGCGATGCGCTGGTGCGCGCCGGCTTCGCATCGCCGGTGCTGGATGTGGAGCGGTACACATTGACCTACCTTGACCTGCGGCGGGTCGCCGCGGATCTCAAGGCAACCGGCGCCCACAATTCAACCATGGGTCGGGCGCGGGGCCTCACCGGGCGGCGGCAATTCGCCGTGGTACAGGCCGCGTACGAGGCATTTCGGCAGGACGGCCGCTTGCCGGCGACCTACGAAGTGGTTTTTGGCCACGCTTGGACGCCCGCCGCCGCCGCGCGGCGCAGCACCGGCGGCGCAACCGTATCGCTCGACGACGTCAAGCAACAATTGCGCTCCCGGCGCCGCCCGTGATACGGCCGAGCCGGCATGGAACAACCCTCACAATCAAGCATTGCAGGGCTCCGCTGAGTTATTCTAGGGAACATGGAACAGCGCATCGAACTCGCGCCGAATTGTTCGCTCAACGCCGCGGGTGCGATGCTTTTCTTTATCTCTACATGCCTGTTTTCCCTGGGTTTTGCTCTATTTTTTGTGTTCCGCGGCTTCTGGCCGGTGCTGCCGTTTTGGGCGCTGGAGATGCTGGCGCTCGGGCTCGCCCTGCAAGCCAGCATGCGGCGCGCAAAATACTCGCAAACGGTGCTGATCACGGAGTCGCAAATCAGCCTCGTGACGCGCTCGCGCCATGGCGCGCAAAAACAAGAGTTTGCGCGGCATTGGGCGAAGGTTAGACTTCGCAGTCCGCCGAGGCGCCACGGCACGAGCCAACTGACCATCGAGAGCCGCGGACGTGCCTACGAAGTGGGCAGTTTCCTCACTGAGGAAGACCGGTGCCGCCTGGCGGCGCGTTTACGTTACCTGGTAGGCGGGATGAACGAGTCGCCGCCGCTTGAAATCGATAGAACTGTAGGGGATCCGTTTAGATGAGCATGACCCGAGGCGATGACGAGAGCACTTTTCCACCGTTTCGGCATGCGGCCCGGGCGCTCTGCCTGGCCGCCGTCGGGTTGGCGGCCGGGGCCAAGGCCAATACCTCGAACGGTTACAACTTGCCCATCGGCGTTACCTCCTTGAGCCGGGATATCTACACCTTGCACATGGAAGTCTTCTGGGTGTGTGTGGCTATCGCGGTGGTGGTCTTCGGGGTGATGATTTATGCCCTGGTGAGATTCCGTCATTCTCAAGGTGCCGTGGCCGACACCACCCTGGTGCATAGCACCAAGGTGGAGATCATCTGGACCATCATTCCGGTGGTGATCCTGGTGGTCATGGCGATTCCGGCCGCGAGAGTCATTCTCATGATGGAGGACACGCGCAACTCGGAACTGTCGATCCGGGTCACGGGCTATCAATGGAAGTGGGAGTATCAATACATGGACGCGGGCGAGGGCGTTGATTTCTTCTCGACGCTCGCACGCGACTCCAACTTCGCGCGCGAGCTGCATTCCGGTATCGATCCGAACTCGGTCCCGAACTATCTGCTTGAAGTGGATCACCCCATGGTGATCCCGAGCGGGACCAAGGTTCGCCTGCTGCTGACTTCTCAAGATGTGATCCATGCCTGGTGGGTCCCCGATTTCGGCGCCAAGCGGTCCGCCGTTCCGGGCTTCGTCAACGAATTGTGGTTCAAGGTCGACTCCGGCAAGGAAGGCATCTATCGCGGACAATGCACTTCGCTGTGCGGCCGCGATCATGGCTTCATGCCCATCGTGGTGGATGTGCGAACACCCGATGATTTCAAGAAATGGGTCGCGGAACAGAAAGCGGCGGCAAAGCCGGCGGTGGCGCAAAGCGGTCAAGCGGGCGAACCGCCGCGCCCGGCGCAAGTTGTGGCGAACTAGCATTCACATTCAGCACGTACCTTACACGAGAGAACTCAAGCACCATGGCTAAGCCCGCAGCGAGCGATACCGCTCACCACGACGACCATCACGATCAACCGGCGACCGGCATCACGCGTTGGTTGTTCGCTACCAACCACAAAGACATCGGCACCATGTACTTGGTGTTCAGCCTGATCATGTTTTTCATCGGCGGCGCGATGGCGATGGTCATCCGCGCGGAACTGTTTCAACCGGGGCTGCAGCTCGTCGATCCGGTGCTCTTCAATCAGTTGACCACCAATCATGCGCTGGTCATGATTTTCGGCGCCGTCATGCCGGCGTTCGTCGGCCTTGCCAATTGGATGATCCCGATGCAAATCGGCGCCCCCGACATGGCATTGCCGCGCATGAACAACTTTAGCTTCTGGATTCTGCCTTTCGCGTTCACCTTGCTGTTGTCCACGTTCCTGGTCCCGGGCGGCGCCGCCGCGGGCGGTTGGACCCTGTATCCGCCCTTGTCCCTGCAGACCGGCGATGCCTTTCCCATGCTGATCTTCGCGATCCACATGATGGGCATCTCCTCGATCATGGGCGCGATCAACGTGATCGTGACCATCATGAACATGCGGGCTCCGGGCATGAGTTTGCTGAAAATGCCGTTGTTCGTCTGGTCCTGGCTGATCACCGCCTACTTGCTGATCGCCGTGATGCCGGTGCTCGCGGGCGCCGTGACCATGCTGCTGACCGATCACTTCTTCAAGACCAGCTTCTTCAATGCAGCGGGCGGCGGCGACCCGGTGATGTTCGAGCACATTTTCTGGTTCTTCGGGCATCCCGAGGTGTACATCATGGTTCTGCCGGCCTTCGGCATCATCTCGGAGATCTTGCCGACCTTTTCCCGTAAACCCTTGTTCGGTGCGACCTCGATGATTTACGCCATCGCGTCGATCGCGTTTTTGTCGTTCATCGTTTGGGGCCACCATATGTTTGCGGACGGAATGCCCGTGGCAGCGCAATTGTTCTACATGATGGCCACCATGCTGATCGCGGTGCCGACCGGCGTGAAGGTCTTCAATTGGACGGCGACAATGTGGCGCGGCTCCCTGTCCTTCGAGCCCCCGATGCTGTTCGCAATCGCCTTCCTGTTTCTATTCTCCATCGGCGGTTTCTCGGGCCTGATGCTCGCGATCGTGCCGGCGGACTTCCAATACAATCAAACCTACTTCGTTGTCGCGCACTTTCACTACGTATTGGTGCCGGGCGCCATATTCGGGATCATGGCGGGCGTGTATTACTGGCTGCCGAAATGGACCGGCCACATGTACAACATGACCCTGGCGAAGGCGCATTTCTGGCTGTCGGCGGTCTTCGTCAATGTCCTGTTCTTTCCGCAACATTTCCTCGGGCTGGCGGGCATGCCGCGCCGCATACCGGACTACGCGGTACAGTTCACCGACTGGAACATGGTGTCGTCCATTGGCGCGTTCGTTTTCGGGCTGTCTCAGATCCTGTTTGTCATTGTGATTGTGCAGTGCGTGCGCGGCGGCAAGCAGGCGACTGCCGAGGTTTGGGAAGGAGCGCGTCCCACGGGCCTCGAATGGACCTTGCCGTCACCGCCGCCGTATCACAGCTTTACCGAGGCTCCCCAGATCCCATGAACGACTCGGTAAGACGCCGCATCCGCAATGGCGCCTTGGGCTTGGGCGTTTTGGCGCTGGCATTTTATTTTGGCTTCATTGTGTTGTTGGTTCATCACGGTCATCACTGATGGATCCGATCGACCCGAAAAAGCGCGCCAACCGCAAACTGCTCAGGGCGCTCCTGATCATGACCGCCGGCAGCTTCGCCTTCGGTTGGGCATTGGTGCCGTTGTACGGCGTCTTGTGCAGGGTTGCCGGCATAGGGAACGCGGAGGCCAAGGCCGGGAAGTCGGTGGTTCAGGAAGCGGTCGATCCCAATAGAGAAGTGACGATCGAGTTTATTGCCCAGCCCGCGTCGGTGGGCAGCTTCGATTTCCGCCCGAAAGTTGCGTCGATGCGGATTCATCCGGGAAAACTCTACGACACGGAGTTCCACGCCAAGAATTTGACGGCGCAAGCCGCGGTGGCACAGGCCGTGCCCAGCATTTCACCGACCGGCACGGCGAAGTACTTCCATAAGACCGAGTGCTTTTGCTTCACCCCGCAGAAATTTGCCGGCGGCGAGGGGCGCGACATGCCTGTGCGCTTCATCGTGGATGCGGGATTGCCGCACGACGTGGATAAGCTCACCTTGGCGTACACGATCTACGACGCGACGCAATCGGCAACACGCCCGTGACCAAACGTCTTAAACTCATGTTTTCATTCAACGGTTAGAGATCAATCATGGCGCAAGCGCACGCGGATGCCGAAAAATACTATATCCCTCACGGCAGTCCGTGGCCCATCTATGGATCCGTAACGCTGTTCACGATGATGTTGGGCGCCATCGCCACCCTCGACGGCTGGCTGCCGGCCTATGCCTTGATTCCGGGCTTCGTCATGCTGGTGCTGTTGTTCATTTTCTGGTTCCACACCGTCATCGGCGAGAACCAGCAGGGCATATACAACATGGCGGTGGACCGATCGTTCCGCTTGGGAATGATGTGGTTCATTTTCTCCGAAGTGATGTTCTTCGGCGCGTTCTTCGGTGCGCTGTTTTATGCGCGTAATTTTTCCGTTCCCTGGCTCTCGGGCGACGGCGTCAAGGTCTTCAGCAAGCTGCTGCTGTGGAACAATTACGACGGAATCTGGCCCACCAACGGTCCGGCCGCCGTAGGCCCGCGCGCCAACGGCACGTTTGAAATCATACCGGCGCTGGGTCTGCCTGCTGTGAATACTGCCATTTTGCTCAGCAGCAGCGTCACGGTCACCATCGCGCACCACGCCTTGATTACCGGACATCGGACGCGCCTGAAGATCTTCCTGGCCGCCACCTTCCTGCTGGGCTTCACTTTCGTGGGCCTGCAGGCCACGGAATATCACGAGGCCTATACGGAACTCGGGCTGCAGCTCGGCACCGGCATCTACGGCTCGACCTTTTTCATGCTGACGGGATTTCACGGCATGCACGTCACCGTGGGCGCCATTATGCTGACGGTCATCTGGTTCCGGGTGATGAAGGGCCATTTTACGCCGCAGCGCCATTTTGGGTTCGAAGCGGTTGCGTGGTACTGGCACTTCGTCGACGTGGTATGGCTCGGCCTGTTTACCTTCGTCTATTGGCTGTAGCCCGGCACCACGTGCTGCGGCTCGATCCACCCACTGTAATAGGCGACGATCAGCAGCACGAATAGCGCCACCGACAGGCCGATGCGCCAAGCCAAAGCTTTGACCATCTTGGCACCGTCATCCGGTTTGCGGCTCGTTAAATGGAACAACGCCTTGCCCAAGCTGATCAAGATCAGCGCCAGCATCGCAATGACGAGATATTTGAATTGCACGGCCGCCCACAAGTATTGAACGCAGGCAGTATATCGTGGCAATTAAAATCGGTTCCCGCATCTTCGCCCCGCGGGTGTTCACGACGCTGCTCACCATAGTCCTCATCGCGTTGCTGATATCGCTCGGCCGCTGGCAGTTGCGCCGCGCCGACGAGAAGCGCGTTCTGTTCGATTCGTTCGCGGCGGGAACCGACGCCGCGCGGCCGATCGATCTCGGGACACCTCCCGTAAGACGGTACCAACACATCGAGGCCGGCGGCCGCTACGATCAGGACCGGCAGGTCTTGATCGACAACATGGTCAATGCCGGGCGCGCCGGCTATTTCGTGATTACGCCGTTCGCCCTGACGGGCGGCGGTTGGGTGTTGGTGAATCGCGGATGGGTACCCTTAGGGTCGAGCCGCGCCGAGCGGCCGGCCATCGCCGTTGCCGGCGACTCTCGGGTGGTGCACGGCCGCGCCGACAATATGCCGAGTCCCGGCATTGAGGTGGGGACCAAGGCGGCGCTTGCCCCTCCCTATCCCGTCGTCGCTAGCTTCCCCAGCCGCCGTGAAATAGCAGGGCTATTGCGCGAATCCTCCTGGACCCAAGCGGCGGATTTGGTGCTGCTCGACCCCGGCGATCCCGATGGATACGTCCGCAATTGGTCTGCGCCCGGGTTTCCGCCCATGCGCCACTTAGGCTACGCGGTGCAATGGTTCGCTCTGGCGCTGACCTTGGCAGTCATCTACGTCGTCACCAATTTGCGGCGCTCGATATGACCAATCCGGGCAGCCAAGACCGCCGTCAGCGGCGCGTGCTGATCGGCATGGCGCTGCTGTTTTTTGCGCCCTTGGGCCTCGCCTTCTATTTGTACTACGGTCCTGCCTGGCACCCCGGCGGCCGCGTCAACGCAGGCGTGTTGATCGAGCCGGCGCGCCCGCTGCCGGCGCTGGCTTTACCGCTGCAGGGGTCCGGAAACACCGATCCGGATTTCCTGAGGGGCAAGTGGACACTGCTGTTCGTGGAATCCGGTCCCTGCGCGGAAGCGTGCCGCGCGCGTCTGTACGACACGCGGCAAGTTCGGCTGGCGTTGGATCGCGACATGAAACGGGTGCAGCGCGCGTTCATCGCCGACGGCGGCTGCTGCGATGCAGAGTTTCTGCATGAGCAGCATCCGGACTTGATCGTGATTCGCGCGAGCGCGGCAGCGGCGCCCCTGCTCGCGCTTCTCCCGGGAGAAAGTGCGGGCGCGGCCCCTGCGCCGCGCGTTTATCTGGTCGACCCTCTGGGCAATCTCATGATGTTCTATGCCGGCGGCGTCAAACCCAAGGGCATGCTCGAAGACCTGAAGCGCTTGCTGCGGCTTTCCTCCATAGGTTAGGAGCCTGACGCGTGGCACCGCAACGGCGTTTGTTCTGGTTCAGGCGATTGGCATTGGCGGGCGCCTTGCTCGCCGCGGCCGTCGTCGTGCTCGGCGCCTGGGTACGCCTCACCGATGCCGGCTTGGGTTGCCCGGATTGGCCGGGCTGTTACGGGCATATTTATCCCAACGCCGGCGGCGTTGCAGCGGCGTCCAGCGCGCATTTCGGCAAGGCACTGCACGAGATGACTCATCGGTATTTCGCGGGAAGCCTGGTCATCGTCATTACGATCTTGCTCGTATGGACAGTGCGCTTCCGCAAGGACCGCGGCCAACCGATAATTGCGGTCGTGCTGCTCTTCGTGATCGTCTGCTTGCAAGCCGCCCTCGGCGCCCTGACGGTGACCCTGCTGCTCAAACCCTTGATCGTCACCGCGCACCTGCTGGGCGGTCTCTCGACGTTGGGACTCCTGTGGTGGTTGTCGCTGACGCCGGAGACGCGCGCGCTTACACCGCGGGAGGCCGCCTTGCGAAAGTATGCCTTGGTCGGTCTTGCCGTACTGATCGCGCAGATCGCGCTCGGCGGTTGGACCAGCAGCAACTACGCCGCGGTGGCCTGTCCCGATTTTCCGACCTGCCAACACTCATGGTGGCCCCGGATGGACTATCGGGATGCCTTCGTTTTGTGGCGTGGGCTCGATATCGATTACGAAGGCGGTGTGCTCGCGAATCCCGCGCGCGTCGCCATTCACTTTACGCACCGTCTGGGCGCGCTGCTGGCAGGCTCGGTGTTGATCAGCCTTGGAATCCTCGCCGCCGTGGGTGCCCGCGAGCGGCGCCTCGCGCGGGCCGGGCGCCTGTTGGTACTCGCCGCCGTCATTCAGATAACGATCGGTGTGGCGATGGTGCATTGGGGCGTCCCCTTGGGGTTAGCGACTCTGCATGACGCAGGTGCCGCGTATCTCGTGATCGGCATGGTGACTTTGCTGCGCGCCCTTTGGCCGGCCGCCGCGATCGGCATGATACCCTTGCATCGTGTCGACCCTTCCCGATAGCCCCCCAATCACCCTCGCCGGCGGCAGCCGATGGCGGGATTTCCTGGAGCTCACCAAGCCCAAGGTCAGCCTGTTGATCGTGTTCACCGCGGTGGTCGGCATGGTGCTGGCGTCGCCGGGGCTGGTGCCGCTGCCCGCCCTGCTTTTCGGCACCTTAGGTATCGCGTTGGCCTCGGGGTCCGCCGCTGCTTTCAATCATGTGCTGGACCGCCGTATCGATGAGCAAATGGCGCGCACGCGCCGGCGGCCACTGCCTACGGGGCATTTGCAGACTCGCCACGCCGTGGCGTTCGCCGCGTTGCTCGGACTCGCATCCATGTCGATCCTTTGGCTGCTCGTCAACGGCCTCACGGCCGCACTGACCTTTTGCTCGTTGATCGGTTACGCCATGGTTTATACGATGTGGCTGAAGCGCGCGACTCCCCAGAACATCGTGATCGGTGGTGCCGCGGGAGCCGCGCCGCCGGTGCTCGGCTGGGCCGCCGTCACCAATTCGATCGACCCGCATGCGCTGCTCTTGTTCCTGATCATTTTCACCTGGACCCCACCGCATTTTTGGGCCCTCGCGATCGCGCGGCGCGACGATTACGCCAAGGTCGGCATTCCCATGTTGCCGGTGACCCACGGCATCCCGTACACCCGCCTGCAAATCGTGCTCTATACCATTCTGCTGGTGCTGACCACGCTGTTGCCGTATCTCACCGGCATGAGTGGCTTCATTTACCTGGGGTCAGCCCTCGCGCTGAACGGCCGCTTTCTTTACTACGTGCTGGCGCTGCAACGGGGACGCCGGCCGGAGCTGCCCATACGCACGTTCAGATTTTCCATCACCTATCTCATGCTGTTGTTCGCAGCGCTGATTCTCGATCACTACTTCCTGTTCAAGGAATAGACGCGGGGACTCAAGATCAGCAATTGGCGCAATGCGCGTCGGCAATCCCGTATGGACGCCGGACGCCCTTCGCCCAAAACTCCAACCTGTGTTTTCTTCACGGGTTGGGGTGCGATCATGTTGGGAAGCCGTCGTTTGCCGCTTCAAGCGCTGGGGATCGGAATGTGCGTCGCTCTGGCGTCCCCGGCCCCTGCCGTACCGAGCTTCGCCCGCCAGACCGGCATGGCCTGCGCCGCCTGCCACACCGTGTTTCCCGAACTCACGCCCTTCGGCCGGGAATTCAAGCTGAACGGTTACGTGCTCGACAACATAAGGCAAATCAAGGGAATTACGGTCGAGAACCGCGAAACCCTCGCGCTCTCCTCGCTGCCGCCCTTGAGCATGATGCTGCAGATCTCTTATACGCACACCGGGGCCGCGCTTCCGGATGCCAACGTGCCGGGGGCGCTGGCAAAGGACGGCGACGTCCTGTTTCCGCAGCAGGCCAGCTTTTTCTACGCCGGTAAAATCGCCGACGGCCTGGGCGCGTTCGTGCAGCTCACCTATGACGGGGTCGGCGACAGTTTCGGATTCGACAACACCGACATCCGCTACGCGAGACATTTGGATTTCGGCGGCGCCCCCGGCTCCGCTCACCCCAATGTGCTCATCGGCGTCACCGTGAACAATGGACCCACGGTGCAAGATGTCTGGAACACCACCGCGGCCTGGGGCTTCCCCTATTCCGGCAGCAGCGTGGCGCCGACGCCCATCACCTCGACCAAACTCGAGGCCGGCGCCGGCGGCATCGGTCAGAATGCCGCCGGCATCGGCGTCTATACCTGGATCAATAGCAGCATTTACGCCGAATTCAGCATCTACGGTGCCGCCATCCGCGGCGGCAACCATCCTCTCGACAGCACGCAGAGCAACGTCATCCACGGCATATCGCCGTACTGGCGCCTGGCATATGAGTACCGCTGGGACCGCAACAGCATGTCCATCGGTACCTACGGCATACAGGCCAAGATGCATCCGGGCAGTCTGACAGGCACTGCGACCCCGCTCGCGGGGCCGACGGATCGCTACACCGACACGGCTCTCGACTTCCAGTATCAATTCATCGGCGAAGACCATCTCTTCACCGTGCTCGCCACGTATATCAGCGAAAAGCAGAAGCTCGATGCCAGCTTCAATAATCTATTCGTGCAGAACAGCAGCAATGATCTCAAGAGCCTGAAGCTGGTCGGCGAATACAGCTATCAACGCACGATCGGCGGCTCTCTCGGATTTTTCAGCACCACGGGCAGTTCCGATGCGGGGTTGTATCCGTCGGGAACGCCGCTCGTGCCGCTGCCGGTCGGCGGCAGTGCGACCAACAGCCCCGATTCGCGCGGCTATGTCGCCGAAGTGAATTACTTGCCGTGGCTCAACACCAAGCTGCAACTGCAGTACGTAGCTTACGGCAAATTCAACGGCGGCAAGCAGAACTACGACGGCGCCGGGCGCAACGCCTCGGACAACAACACGCTGTATTTGTTGGGTTGGGTGTTGTTTTGACGCCGGATAGCCTTTAGGACGCGGGAGAAGAGCATGAGATTGAGCCACTTTGTAATCGCGCTCGGCGCGTCTATGTTTTGCGCCTACGCACAGAGTGCGGACGTCACTCCTGATGCACAGCATGCGGCCGCGAAGACCGTGGCGGAGGTCTGCAGCGCGTGTCATGGTGTGAACGGCCGCAGCGTCTCGCCGACGTTTCCCAATCTGGCCGGGCAAACGGCTCCGTACATCGAAATTCAACTCAAGGCGTTCAAGGATCAATCGCGGGCGGATCCCGACGCACAGGCCTACATGTGGGGCATGGCGTCGCAGCTGAGTGACGGCATGATCAGCGCGCTCGCCGCGTTTTTTGCAGGACAGCCCCCGGCGCCGTCACCCAAAGCCGGCGACCCGGCGCTGATCGCCAAGGGCAAGCGCGTATTCGAGGAGGGCGTGCCGGCGCGCCAGATCCCGCCCTGCGCCTCATGTCACGGCGCCCACGGCGAAGGGCAGGCCATATTTCCACGTCTCGCCGGCCAGCACGCTCCTTATCTCCTCAAGCAGTTGCTGGTGATACAGAACGTGTTGCGCACCGCACCCGTCATGCACGGTGTGATCAAGGATCTGACCAAGGACCAGATGCAATCCGTGGTCGTCTATCTCGAGTCGATGTAGCGAGGGGGAAAGGGGCTCCCCCTAGTCTGCTAGGCGTTGAGCAGTTTCTGCCTGCCGATGGGCAAGGCACGCAGCCGCTTGCCCGTGGCGGCGAATATCGCATTGCAGAGGGCGGGGGCGACCAACGGCACCGCGGCTTCGCCGATGCCGCCGGGGGCTGCGTCGCTGTCGAGAAGATGCACCTCGAGTTCGGGCATTTCATTGTTGCGCAGCAATCGATAATTGTTGAAGTTGGTCTGAGACACCTTGCCGCCTGCGATCGTCACGTCGCCCCACAGGGCGGCCGACAGACCGAATACGATGCCGCTTTCTATCTGCGATTCGACGATCTTCGGATTGACCATCTGGCCGCAATCCACGACACAGACGATTTTGTGCACCTTGAGTTCGCCGCCAACGATTGAGATTTCCGCCACCTGCGCCAGGTGAGTCATATAGCCTTCCATCAGCGCCACGCCCTGGTAGCGGCCGGCAGGTGCCTTGCCCCATGCGGCTCGTTCGGCCGCGAGCTCAAGCACGCGCCGCTGGCGCGGCTTGTTGGCGAGTTGCTGCATTCGAAAATCGTAGGGGTTCTTGCCGGCGGCGGCGGCGAGCTCATCCATGAAACTTTCGATCACGAAGCAATTGGGTGCGTGACTCACGGAGCGCATGTAACCCACATCGATACCGATTTCTTGCCGCGAATAGCTCACCGCAAGGTTCGGAACGTCGTAAAGGTTATTGACTGCTGCCTCGATCACCGAGTCGTCGACCCCCTTGACCGGCGGAAACATACGCTCGGTAATCGAGGGACTGGTGATGTGCAATGTCCAGGCGATCAATTTCCCCGCGGAATCGAGACCACCGCTCACCTCTTCGTAGGCCGGCGGACGGTAGGTGTCATGAGTCATATCATCTTCGCGGGTCCAAATGACCTTGACGGGCACGCCGGCCGCCTTCGAAGCCTCGACCGCGGCGGGGATGAAATCGATGTCCAAACGCCGGCCGAAGCCGCCGCCGATCAAGGTGGTGTGGACCCGTACCTGGGCAGGCGCCAACCCCGCCGCGGTTGCTGCCGTTGCCTGCGCGACCTGTTGAACCTGCGTGCCCACGTACAAGTCGCATCCGCCGGCCCTGACATCGGCCGTGCAATTCATCGGCTCCATACACGCGTGCGCCAGGAGCGGCAGGTAGTAAGCCGCGCTCAAGCGTTGTTTCGCTGACTTAAGTGCCGCCGCCGCGTCGCCGTCGGCACGCGCCGTGAGGCCCGGCCCGGCCGCGGCCGTTCTCTTCAACAGAGTCTGGATGGCGGCATTGTCGAGTTGCACGTTGGCGCCGGGATCCCAGGTGATATTCAACGACTGGCGAGCCTTCAAGGCCTGCCAGAAATGATCGGCTACCACCACGACACCGCCGGCGGTGAGCAGCACCTTGCGCACCCCCGGCATTTTCTCGGCGGCTCCCGAATCGAGCGCCTTCACTTTGCCGCCCAACACGGGACTCTGCGCGAGCGCGGCGTACAGCATTCCGGGCAATTTGACGTCGAGACCAAACTCGGCGCTGCCGTCGACCTTGCCCGCTGTATCGATGCGGGCCAGCGACTTGCCGATAATTTGGAAATTGGCCTTGGGTTTTAATTTCACGTCTTTGGGAACCGGCAGCCGCGCGGCCGCGTCGGCGAGCTCGCCGTAGGTCAGAACCTTGCCCTGGGGGCTCAAGACCCGGCCATTCTCGGCATGACACTGCTTGGGATCCACCCGCCAGTGATTGGCGGCAGCCAAGATCAGCATGGTGCGTGCGGCCGCCCCGGCCATGCGCAGCTTGTCCCAGGCGTCCTGCACGCTGTTGCTGGTCCCGGTTACCTGGCCCCCGTTCCCGGGATTGATGTACGCGTCGCCGACCGGCGCAGCCTCGATTCGGATCGCATCGAAATTGATGTTCAATTCCTCGGCGAGCAGCATGGGCAGCGCAGTGTAGACACCCTGGCCCATCTCTGAGCGATCGACGATGATGGTGACGGAATTGTCGCGGGCAATTTTTAGCCAAGCGTTCAATTGACTGCCCGCCTGACCCGCGGCACGCGCCGCCGCGAAACTCGACTTGGCCCCTAGCCGGGGAAGCGTCAGCGCCAGTATCAAGCCGCCGCCGGCGGTGGCCGCCTTCCCTAAGAAATCGCGGCGGCTGAAATCGGAAACCGGCCTCACTTCGGCGCGCCCGCCGCGAGCAGTTCCGCGGCGCGGTGAATCGCTCGGCGGATTCTTGGATAGGTACCGCACCGGCAAATATTGCCGGACATCGCCGCATCGATATCGGCATCGTTGGGTTTGGGATTGGCCTTGAGCAGCGCCGCCGCGGACATGATTTGTCCGGACTGGCAATAGCCGCATTGGGGGACGTCGATCTCGAGCCAAGCCCTTTGCACCGCGCGACCGCGGTCCGTGGATAGCCCTTCGATCGTCGTGACCGACCTGCCCGCCACGGCGCGGAAGGGCAGCACACAGGAGCGCGTCGCGGCGCCGTCGACGTGCACGGTGCAGGCGCCGCACAGAGCCATGCCGCAACCATACTTGGTGCCGGTCATTCCGAGGTGATCGCGCAGCACCCAGAGCAGCGGTGTATCGGGCTCGGCGTCGACGTTAACCATTTGATTGTTGACGGTAATTGATGTCATTGCATGTCCGTTGGCGAGATTCCTTGGGCCGCAATGGTACGCTTACGCAGGAATTTTTAGGAGACGCGATGCCATCTGCAGCGACCTTTTATCCGCGCGTTTTCGCGCTTGTCGTAGCCTTCATTTTGGGTTATGCCCTGATCCTGATTTTCGTGCCGTTTGTGGGTCCCATGGCTTGGGCTGCGTTTCTCGCATTCCTGCTGTACCCCTTAAATCTGCGCCTGCGGCGCCGATTCTCGGGCAGGGGGATTGCGGCGGGCGTGCTGACCGCGGTCGCGCCGGTCGTCATCCTGTTGCCCTTGAGCGCGTTGTCGATCGAATTCGTGACGCAGATTTCGGCGCTCTTGCAGAAACTGCAAAAGTCGGCTGCCGAACTCGACATCAAATCGTTTTCCGATCTGCAGCAATTTCCGTGGATTGCGCGCATCAATGTCTGGCTGGAAGCGCACGCGGGCGTTTCGGCGGAGCAGATTCAATCCTGGCTGGTTTCAGCCACCCGCGAGGTTCTGCAGCGCGCCGCTTCCCTAAGCGGCGGGTTCTTTCTCGGCGCCTTGGGGTCGCTGTTCGGATTCGCGGTGATGCTGTTTCTGCTGTTCTTTTTCTTGCGCGACGGCGACGCCATGCTGTCTCGCGCGCGCCGCCTGATTCCGCTCGACGATGCGCGCAAGGAACGGCTGTTCCGGCAATTGAGCGGCGTCACCCGCGCCATCGTCATCGGCACCAGCGTCACGGCCCTGATGCAGGGGATCCTGATCGGCATCGGGTTCACGATTGCCGGGCTTCCCTCACCGGTGGTGTTCGGGGTGCTGGCCGCACTATTCTCCATGTTGCCCGTGGGCGGCGCCGCATTCGTTTGGGGTCCCGCGGTGATCTGGCTGTTTGTCGACGGTCGCTGGGGCTATGGGATATTCATGCTGGCGTGGGGCATCCTGCTCGGCGGCCTCGACAATGTCTTCCGGCCCCTGCTGATCTCCGGGCGGGCAAAAATTTCCGCATTGGCGGTGTTCATCGGCGTTTTAGGCGGGATTCCCGCTTTCGGCGCCATCGGCATCATTGCCGGCCCCGTGGTGCTGTCCCTGGCGCTGGCCCTGATCGAGTTTGCCGAGGAAAGCCGCCCGCAAACTGCCTGAGCGACTACAATCCGCGCCCTTATGGATGTATCTCATCTTCTCGACGGGCTGAACGACAATCAACGGCAGGCGGTTGCCTCGCCGCTGGGGGCCGCCCTGGTTTTGGCCGGCGCCGGCAGCGGCAAGACCCGCGTGTTGGTGCACCGGGTCGCGTGGTTGATCCAGGTCGAGGGCGCCTCGCCCAACAGCATCCTCGCGGTCACGTTCACCAACAAGGCCGCGGCCGAAATGCGCAGCCGGATCGAAACCTTGTTGGGGTTGCCGGGCGGCGCCATGTGGTTGGGCACTTTCCATGGACTCGCCCATCGGCTGCTGCGCATCCACTGGCGTGAAGCGAACTTGCCGCAAAGCTTCCAGATCCTGGACTCCGAGGACCAGGCGAGGGTTTTGCGCAAGGTATTGAAGGCGCTGGATCTGGACGAGACCCGCTGGATACCGCGCGAGATCCTGTGGTTCATCAATGCACAGAAGGACGAAGGCCGTCGAGCCAAACACATCAAGGATGACGGTGATCCGACGCGCCGCCAGCTGATCAAGATCTACCAGGCCTACGAGGAGGCGTGTCAGCGCGCCGGAGCCGTGGATTTTGCCGAACTCTTGCTTCGTGCCTTTGAATTGTGGCGCGACAATCCGGCTCTGCTGCAGCACTATCGCACTCGCTTTCGCCACGTGCTGGTGGATGAGTTCCAGGACACCAACGCGATTCAGTACCAGTGGTTGATGCTGCTTACCGGGCTTGACGGCCTGCCGTTCGTCGTGGGCGACGACGATCAATCCATCTATCGATGGCGCGGCGCACGGGTGGAGAACCTGCAGCAGTTTCGGCGCGATTTCCCGCAGGCGGTGCTGTACAAGCTGGAGCAGAACTATCGTTCGACCGGCACCATTTTGAAGGCTGCCAACGCTCTGATCTCGAACAATGCGGGGCGGCTCGGCAAGACCTTGTGGACCAGCGGCGAGGACGGAGAGCGCGTCAAGCTGTACGCGGCCTTCAATGAGCGTGATGAGGCCGACTTCGTGGTGAATCGGATCCGCGAGTGGGTCGCTCACGGCGGCGCGCGGCGCGAGGTGGCTGTGCTGTATCGCTCGAATGCACAGTCACGAGTCTTCGAAGAGGCATTTCTCAATGCCCGCATGCCGTATCGCGTGTATGGAGGCTTGCGCTTCTTCGAGCGCGCCGAAATCAAGGACGCGCTTGCATATCTTCGCCTCATCGCCAGCCGCGCGGACGATACCTCGTTCGAGCGGGTGGTGAATTTGCCGGTCCGCGGCATCGGCGCGAAGACCATGGATACGGTGCGTGATTTTGCAAAGGGCCACGCGACCTCGCTTTGGAACGGCGCGCTCCACTGCATACCAAGCGGGCTCCCACAAAGGGCGGCGCTGGCGCTGCAGGCTTTCATGGGGCTGATCGACAAGCTGGCGCGTGAGATCCAGGGTTTGGAACTTCACGAACAGGTCGATCACGTCATTCAAATGAGCGGGCTCATCGAGCACTTCAAGAAGGAAAAGGGCGAGCGGGGCGAAGGACGCATCGAGAATTTGCTGGAGCTCGTGAGCGCGGCGCGGGGATTTTCCCCGGAAAGCGAAGCCGAAGCCGAATTGTCGCCTCTCGAGTCCTTTCTCGCGCATGCTGTTTTGGAGTCCGGCGAGGGCCAGGCGGACCCGTATGATGATTGCGTACAGATGATGACGCTGCATTCGGCCAAGGGCCTGGAATTTCCGGTGGTGTTTCTCGCCGGTATGGAGGACGGCCTGTTTCCGCATCAGCGCTCCGTCGCCGATTTGGCAGGCCTCGAGGAGGAGCGCCGCCTGTGCTACGTCGGCGCAACCCGGGCGATGCGCCAGCTTTACATCACCTATGCCGAGCAGCGCCGTCTTTATGGTGTGGATACCTACGGCCAGCCTTCCCGCTTCATCAGCGAGTTGCCGCCCGAGCTCATCGAGGAGATCCGGCCGCGATTGCAGGTGTCGAGGCCGGTATTCGTCAGGCGTTCGATCTCCCTTGAGGAGACGCCCCCTCAGAACATGCGCATGGGCAGCCGTGTCCGGCATTCGAAGTTCGGTGACGGAGTGGTGCTCAATTTCGAGGGCAACGGACCGCATGCCCGCATCCAGGTCAATTTTGAGGGGCAGGGAACGAAGTGGTTGATGCTGTCTTACGCCAATCTCGTTCGTGTAGAGTAATGCGGCTGTGAAAATCATCATATTGGGCGCAGGACAAGTCGGCCGCACGGCGGCGTATCACCTCTCCCGCGAGGAAGCGAATGACGTGACCGTCATCGACCTGAACGAGGAGATCTTGCGCGATCTGCAGGATCGACTCGACATTCGCACGGTGAACGGCAATGCGGCGAGCCCGCGCATCCTGGAGGCCGCGGGTATCGCCGCCACCGATATTCTCGTCGCGCTGACCAACAGCGACGAGGTCAACATGCTGGCCTGCCATATTGCGTGGACCCTGTACCGCACGCCGAAGAAGATTGCGCGCGTGCGCTCGGCCGACTTCACCGAACGGGACAGATTGTTCGGCGAGAACGCGATTGCGGTGGATGTCTGGATCAGCCCCGAACAGCTGGTCACCGAGTACGTGGCACGTTTGATTCGATATCCCGGTGCTTTGCAGGTGCTGGATTTCGCCGATGGCCGGGTGCGCTTGGTGGGCATTCGTGCCTTGCAGGGCGGTCCCCTGGTGGGTCAGGCGCTGCGTACCCTGCGCGAGCACATTCCCTCGGCGGACGCGCGGGTCGCCGCCATCTATCGGGCCGGCAAGAGCGTCAAGCCGGAGGGCGACACGGTCATCGAGGATGGCGACGAGGTATTTTTCCTCGCCGCGCGCAAGGATATTCGCGTGGTCATGAAGGAGTTGCGCCGCGAAGAAGCGCCCGCGCGCCGCGTGGTCATTGCGGGCGGCGGCAACATCGGCGTACGCCTGGCGAGCGAATTGGAGGACAGGAATCAGGTAAAACTCATCGAGCGCGACGGCAAGCGGGCGAGAAAAGTCTCGGAACAATTGAAGAGCACGACCGTACTGCATGGCGACGCGGCGGACGAGGAATTGCTGCTCGAGGAGAACATCGACAGCGCCGATGTTTTTGCCGCCCTGACGAACTCCGAGGAGGCGAATATCCTATCCGCCATGCTCGCCAAACGCCTGGGCGCTCACAAGGTAATGGCGCTGATCAACAAACCCTCGTATGCGGAGTTGATCGAAAGCGGCTCGATCGATGTCGCGATTTCGCCGCAAACGGTGACGATCGGTTCGCTGCTTGCGCACGTGCGCCGCGGCGACGTCGTGCGCGTGCACTCGCTGCGGCGCGGCGCGGCCGAGGCGCTCGAGGTGGTGGTCCACGGCGACGCGGACAGCTCGAAGGTCATCGGGCGCCGCATTGAAGATATCTCACTGCCCGAGGGAACGACCTTGGGCGCCGTGGTCCGCGGCGAGGACGTCATCATCGCGCATCACGATACCACCGTGCAGCCGGACGATCACTTGATCCTCTTCTTGACGGATCGCCGTCATATCGAAGCCGTCGAGAAGCTCTTTCAAGGCTCCGCCTCCTTTTTGTGAAAGACATTCTACTGCCGGTCGCGCACGTCTTTGCCCTCGTCATGATGGTGTTCGCCGTGACCATGCTGGCGCCCTTGGTGCTGGCCGTGTGGGCGCTCGATCCGGCTCTCTGGTCCTTCGTCATCTCCGCACTGGCGACTTTCGTTCTCGGCGCAACGCTCTGGCTCGCTACCCGGCGCTTCAAGCGCGAACTCAAGACCCGGGACGGCTTGCTGCTGGTTGCGCTGACTTGGGTCGCTCTGCCGGCGGTCGCCGGCTTTCCGCTCTGGCACTTTCTGCCCATCAATTTCACCCATGCGTATTTCGAGGCCGCGTCAGGCTTGACCACCACCGGCGGCACGGTGCTCTCGGGGCTCGAATTCCTTCCCCGCTCCATCAATTTGTGGCGCCACTTGCTCAGCTGGCTCGGCGGCATGGGCATCATCGTACTGGCCGTGGCCATCCTGCCGATGCTCGGGGTCGGCGGCATGCAGATTTATCGCGCGGAAATGCCCGGCCCGATGAAGGACAGCAAACTCACGCCGCGCATCGGTCAGACGGCCAAGCTGCTGTGGACGGTGTATGCCGGATTGACGGCGGCCTGCATCGTTGCCTTAAGGTTCGCCGGAATGAATTGGTTCGACGCCGTCTGTCATGGATTCTCGGCGCTCGCGCTCGGCGGCTTCTCGACTTATGACGCCAGCATCGGGCACTTCAATTCGCTGCCCATCGAGATGGTGCTGACGGTATTTCAGATCTCGGCCGCCCTGAATTTCGCGACCCACTATCTTGCCTGGAGCCAGCGCGGGGTCCTGGCCTATTTTCGGGACGCGGAGGCGAAGGCGATCTTGGGTGTGCTCGTGGCGAGCTGCATCGGCATATCCTGGTTCTTGTACTTCAAGGGCAGCTACGCCGACTATCCGACCGCGTTGCGCCACACCACATTCAATTTGGTGTCGATCGCAGTCGACAGCGGTTTGCACACTCAGGACTATTCGCGCTGGCCGATCTTCGCGCCCATGTGGATGATGTTCCTGAGCTGCATCGTGGCAAGTTCGGGGTCGACCGGTGGCGGCATCAAAATGATCCGTACTCTGGTGCTCACCAAGCAGGCGATTCGCGAGCTCAATCAGCTGGTTCATCCGAACATGGTCCGTCCGCTCAAAGTCGGCGGGACGGTGATTGCCAATCGCGTGGTGTTTGCGGTGCTGGCCTTCGTGTTTCTCTACTTCATGAGCATCGTGACGCTCATCTTCGTTCAGCTCGCCAGCGGTTTGGATTTCATGACGTCTCTGTCGTCCATCATTGCCTGCATCAACAATGCCGGCCCCGGCTTGGGGTTGGTCGGCCCGGGGAGCACCTACGGGGTCTTGAGCGATTTCCAGACCTGGGTGTGCTCGGCGGCGATGCTGCTCGGCCGTCTCGAGGTATTCACCATTTTGGTGTTGTTCACTCCCACGTTGTGGCGCAAATGAGCCTTCACACCCAATCTTTCGCGAGTTTCCGGCCCGCGAAAAACAGCAGCGCCGCCGCAACCAAATAAAAACCCGTGCCGGCCAAAATGGCGTAGCGCAACGACTCTAACCCAAAGCGCACCCGCGTCGCGTCCGATAAGGCGCCGATGAGCGTCGTGCCGAGTCCGATGCCGATGAGATTGTTGATGAACAAGAACAGCGCCGAGGCGGTGGCGCGCATATTACCGGGGACGAGGTGCTGGACGGCCGCGAGCACGGGGCCCAGCCACACCAGCCCGAGGGCGGTCGGCACCAGCAGCACGGCGAAGCTCAACCACAGCGTCGTGGACAATACGCCCGCCACATAGAACGGCACGGTCGCGAGGAAGGCGGCCGCGGGAATGAAGGCATACATGGCCCGGCGCTTTTCCCCGTAACGGTCGGCGAGCGCACCGCCGAACCAAATTCCGATGAGCCCGCCGACGAGAACCAGCGCGCCAAAGCTCAAACCGGCGTGCAGCAGGCTCAAGTGAAAACTGCGCACCAGGAATGACGGTGCCCAGAAGAACAGTCCGTATCCCATCATGGAGGCGGAAGCGGCGCCGAGCGATAATCCCCAGAAGCTCGGTTTGCGGGCGAGCACTGCGATGACCTCGAGCAAGCTCGGTGCGATCGGGACTGCGGCGCGATCGGGGCCGCCGCGATCGAGGCTGCCGCGTGCGGGATCCAGCGCGCCGCGCTTGGGCTCCCGCACCGTGAACTTGAGCAACGGTGTGATCAGAAGACCCGCCAGGCCGACGATGAAGAAGGCCATGCGCCAGCTCATGAGACTGGTGATGAAGCCCCCCAACACGATCCCTAAGGCGGCGCCGATGGGTATGCCGAACGAATACACGCTCAACGCCCTCGCGCGCTCTGTCGTTGGAAAGTAATCGCAGATGAGGGAATAGGCGGGGGCGACACCGCCCGCCTCGCCGACGCCGACACCGATGCGCGCCATGAAGAGCTGTGCAAAGTTCTGGGTGAGTCCACACATCGCGGTCATCAGGCTCCACAGCGCGAGCGCCACAGTCATGATCCACGTGCGGCTGACTCTGTCGGCCAAGCGGGCGATGGGTATGCCGAGAAGGGTATAGAACAGAGCGAAAGCGAGCCCGCCCATCAATCCCAGCTGCGAATCGCTCAAATGCAATTCGGCCTTGATCGGGACTGCGAGGATGCCGACGATCTGCCGGTCGATGAAGTTGAAGGTATAGACGATGACCAGGACCACGAGCACATATGAGCGATAGGCCAGGGACGCCGCGCCGCCGGACGGGATGCCCGGCGCGCCGCCGGCGCGGGCAACCTTGGCTGCGCTCATGCGGGCGGTGCCGACAGGATCCGCGACAGAAAGGCGTCGACGGCCGCGATGCACTCGGGCTCGTCGAGCAGCGGCACGTGGCCTCGATTGGCGACTTCCAATTGCCGCAAGCCGGGATTCTCGCTCTTCATGCGCGCGAAGGTGGCGGCGCTCAAAATGTCGGAGCGGGCGCCGCGAATCGCGAGCGTGGGGAGGTCGCGCAGCGACTTCCACAGCGGCCATAGGTCGAGTGAGGCCGCCGGGGCGGCGCGCAGGGCTTCGCCGATACCTGGATCGGCGTCCACCTCGACGACGCCTGCCGCATCCTCGCGAAAGCCGCGTCGCGCGAGCGCTTGCCAGCGATCCGGCTCAAGATCCGGCCATGCGTCGCCGAACATGGCCTTGGTCTGCGCGACGGCTACGCTCCAGGTGCGGGCGGGCGGCAGACGGCCCGCATATTGTTTGATGCGCTCGACGCCCACGGGGTCGATTTCGGGGCCGACATCGTTCAAGACAATGCCGGCGATGCGGCCGGGCACCCTTACACCCAAGCTCATGGCGAGCATGCCGCCGAGCGAGGTACCGATGACCGCGACGCGCGGCGCGTCCAGCGTGACGAGCAGCGCCAGGATGTCCTCTACATAGACGGCGGGTTGGTAATTCTCGATCCGCGGATCGCGTGCCGAGAAACCCCGGCCCCGCAAATCGGGCGCGATGACGCGATAACGCCGTTGCAGGTGCGGAGCCAGATCTTCGAAATCACGGCTGTTGCGCGTCAACCCGTGCAGACAGAGCACCGTCGGCGCGAGGGCACCCGGCCCTGCGTAGACTCGCGCGCACAGGCGCAGGCCGTCATGGCTCTGCCACTCGATCTCCATTACTGCATGTGCCAGCCATGGCTGACCACCAGCGATTGACCCGTCAATGCGTTGGACGGAAACGAGGCGAAAAAGAGCGCCGCTTCGGCGACATCCTGGACGGTTGTGAATTCGCCGTCGACGGTTTCGGCAAGCATGACTTCCCGGACCACCGCCTCCGCGGAGATGCCGAGCGCCTTCGCCTGCTCCATGATCTGCTTATCAACCAGCGGCGTGCGCACGAAGCCCGGGCAGATGACGTTCGCCCGCACGCCATGCTTCGCCCCTTCCTTGGCGACCACCTTGGCAAGGCCGATGAGGCCATGTTTGGCGGTGACATAGGGCGCCTTGAGCAGCGAGGCCTCCTTCGAATGCACCGAGCCCATGTAGATGATGCTGCCGCCGCCTTGCTTGTACATCTGCCTGAGAGCCGTGCGGGTGCAGAGGAAGGCGCCGTCCAGGTGGATCGCCAGCAACCGCTTCCAGTCGGCGAACTCGAAATCCTCGAGCGGCGCGACGATCTGAATGCCTGCATTGCTCACCAGCACATCGATTCGTCCGAAAGCCTCGACCACGGCCGCCATGGCGGCGTCGACCTGCACTTCGTCGGTGACGTCCACGGCCACGGCGATCGCCCGCCGTCCCTCGCGATCGAGGTCCGCCGCGCACCGTAGGGCGCCCGCCGCGTCTAGATCGAATATAGCAAGCTTGGCGCCCTGGCGCGCGAAGGTGCGGGCGATTTCCTTGCCGATGCCGCTTGCCGCGCCCGTGACGATCGCGACCCTGCCCTCGAGGCGTTTCTCGTTGGCCTGCATGGCATTCTCAAAAGTGGTAGGTCACTGTACCCGAATACGTGCGCGGCGGTCCATAGAAGCCGATCTGGCTCACGTTGGCGAGCAGGCCGGTGCCCGTACCGCCGAAATCATACCCCGACACACGATACCAGCGGTCGAGTAGATTCTTCCCGTCGAGCGCGAACCGCCACGCGCCGCCGTTGGTCGTGAACGCGAGGCCGGCATCGACCAGGCCGTACGCCGGTTGATCGGTCACGCTGGCGGTGGTGTTGGCAACCTTGGTGAAGCTGCGCCAATCCCAGCCGGCGCGAGCCAACAAGGCGCCCGCGGGCAGTTGCCACGTATAGGCCGCCTTGGCGGCAACGGTCCAGGTGGGTGCGTTGATGGGTCGATTCAGGTCGGCGATATTCTGCGGCGGCGAGTTCACTGTGCAGCCCGGAGTCAGCTTCGTGCAGCCGATCAGGAAGTCCTGATAGTACGAGTCGAGGTAACCCACGTTCACTTGGGCGGTGAGCGCCTTGAGCGGCCGCCACGCGGATTCGATTTCCACACCCCGGTTCATCTGCTTGCCCGCGTTCAACACCGCCGTCACGTTTTGCGGGATGCCGCCGGTAACGACGAACTGTTGCACGCCGATCTGGGCGTTCTTGTACGGATCGTAGAACAGCGTCAAATTCAATTGCAGCGTGTCGTCCAGCAGCGTCGATTTCACGCCGACTTCGAAACTGTCCGCGGTCTCGGAGTTGTAGCCGTTTTCCGTCTGCGGGTACACAGAGGCATTGCCGCGCATGTCGAAGCCGCCGCTCTTGAAGCCCTTGCTGTACGAGAAATACGTCATGACTTGCGGGGTCAGGTGATAGTCAAAGCCGAGACGCGGCGACACGTTCGAGAATGTCCGGCTATTGTCATAGTTCGTCAGAATGCCTGCGGCGGGGCTCGGGAATAGAAAGAACCCGGGCGGCGGCTTGGACGTGTCGAAGAATGTCTCGTTGCCCAGCAACTGGGCCGGCGCGATGCTTGCATACTGAGCCTGGTACACCGAGGCATTCTTCTTATCCTGGTTCCAGCGCACGCCGGCGTCGAGGTTCAATTGATCGGTGAGCTTCCAGGCAGTATCGGTGTAGGCCGCCGTGCTCTTGGTCTGCACGCAACCCTTGACGATCGACGTCAGGTACAGATGGGCTGCCGTTGCCAACACACCCACCGAGGCGTTGTAAGTACCGCACGCCGCGCTGTTCATGTAGAAGACGCCGCCGACTGCCTTGACGATGTCGTTCGTGAAGGTCAGTTGTCCCTCACCGGAGGCCTGATGCTCGCTGTACTGCGCCGGGACCTGGAATAGATTGGCGTCCAATTCTTCGAAGTCGATGAACTGCCTGCCGTGGCCGTCGCGGTAGGCGCCGACCAGCTTGAGATCGAGGCCTTGCGCCAAGCCTTGGGTATAGGTCGCAGCCAGGCCATTGCGAAAGTAGCGGTCCTGGTCAACCGGCATGTCGGTGCGCGTGTCGTAGCGGTTGCCGGTCGGCTGCGCCAATGCGTTGTTGAGCCGCTCACCGCCCGCGGCATTCGAATCATCCTGCGTGGTGTCCGCGACGATCTTGAGTTTGGAGCTTTCGCCCCAGAGGATGGTCGCGTTGGCGCGCCCCGCGAGCACGTCGTGGTTCGAGACGTCCTCACCTAAGCGGTTGTAGGGGCTGACCGGGGTGCCGGCTTGCGAATCCACATGACCGTAGCCGTCGTGGTGCAGATACGCCACCGCGATGCCGAAGTACACATGATCCGCAATGACGGGAGTGGAGGCGGAGAGCCTCGCGTCGCGCTCGCCGTAATTGCCTCCGGTGGCCGAAGCGGTGACCGACGCGGGGCCCACGATGTCGCGGGTCACGTACTTGATCGCGCCGGCGATGGTGTTCTTGCCGTACAGCGTACCCTGCGGGCCGCGCAGTATTTCGAGGCGATCCACGTCGTACACGTCGAGCAGCGCCGCCTGCGGCCGCGCCAGGTACACATCGTCGATGTACACGCCGACGCCTGGCTCGAAGCCCCATAGCGGATCGCTCTGGCCGACGCCGCGAATGTACACATTGATGGTGCTGCTGGTGGCGCGGGCGCTGGAGATTTTCATGTTCGGCACGAAGCTGTTCAAGTCGCCGAGCGAGGTGACGGCCTGCTGCTCCAGGGTGGCGGCGCTGATCGCCGTCACTGCCACGGGCACGTCCTGGAGATTCTCCGCGCGGCGCCGGGCGGTGACGACGATCTCGGCCAGTCCGTCGGCGGGAGCCGCGGACGATGTTTCGGCGCGAGCGGGCACAGACTGCAGTGACGCCGCGGCGAGCACCGCCGCCGTCATGGCAAGGAAGTTGGCAATTGGTTTGTTCATGACTCTCCCCGGAAATTCAGACCGACCTCTTTGGGCCGCCCTTGAGTAATTATCGCCACGCCCTCAACGGTCGTTGAGGAAGTATTCAACGACCGTTGAGGAATAGTCAAGAGGCTTGCGCTCCCGGCGTTGCGGTGGGGGTGCTAACCTTGGAGAATGAGACGGATGGTCGTTGCGCGCCGCAAAATGACGGGTAAGAAGGCCGGGCCCAAGCCCGGCAAGGAACGGATCCTGAACGCAGCGGAGCGCCTGTTTGCACGCCATGGTTTCTATGGAATTTCGGTCCGCGACATCACCGAAGAGGCGGGGGTCGATGTGGCTCTCGTCAGCTACCATTTCGGCGGCAAGCGCGAGCTGTTCACGGCCGTGTTCCAGCGGCGTGCCGAGCTGCTCAATCCGGAGCGGCTCGCGATGCTGGAGGAGGTGCGGCGCGCGGCGCTGCCCGGCGTGCCGGCGCTCGAGGACATCGTCAATGCCTTCACGTACCCCTTGCTCGAGCGTTCGGCGCGTGGCGGCCCGGGATGGAAGAGTTATTTCGCCCTGGTCGCGCAGGTCAATAATTCTCCGGAATGGGCGCCCGTGCTGATGACGCAGCACTTCGACCCGCTGGTCGAAAAGTTCATCGCCGTGTTGCGCGAGGCACTGCCGGGCTGCTCGGCGCGGGAGGTCTACTGGGGCTACCAATTCTTGACGGGGGCGTTGACCCTGACCTTCGCCGAGACCGGGCGCATCGACACCTTATCCGGCGGCCTGTGCCGGTCGTCGGACCTCGACAGCGTCCATGAGCGGCTGGCGCCGTACGTCGCCGCCGGCTTTCGGGCGCTGTGTGCCCGGGCGAATGCCGGCGAGACGATCCGTGCGAAGCCCGCACGCGCTGCGGCTCAGAGATCCGCCAGGCGGCGCTAGGCATCCATGGGAAGCGCGGCATGATCGGATTGCTGCAGCGCGTCACGCAAGCCCGCGTCGAGATCGACGGCCAATGCGTCGCCTCCATAGGCTTGGGGCTCATGGTGCTGGTGGGGGTGCGCCCGACCGACGGCGAACCGAACGCCCTGCGGCTGCTCGATCGGCTCCTTCAGTACCGGGTATTCGAAGACGAGGCCGGAAAGATGAATTTGAGCTTGCTTGAGATCCGGGGCGCTTTGCTGCTGGTGCCGCAATTCACCCTGGCCGCGGATACTCACAAGGGCCTGCGGCCCGGATTCTCGACCGCTGCTCCTCCGGCGCAGGGCCTACAACTGTTCGGCACCTTGATCCAGGCCGCGCGGGCCCGGCACCCAAGGGTCGAAACCGGCGTTTTCGGCGCCCATATGCAGGTTTCGCTGACCAACGACGGGCCTGTCACCTTCTGGCTCGAGAGCTAATTTCTCCCGAAATCTCAAATGCGACCGAACACTCATCGATGCCGCGAGGTCCAATGTCATAATCTCTTTGGCGTATTATTGGCGCCTGACAGGTTTACCTGAAGGATCGGAGAAGCGACATGTTCGATTCAAAAATGCTATTGGTCATTTTGCTCATCGCCCTGGTGATATTCGGCACCAAGCGATTGCGCAGCATCGGTTCGGACCTGGGCGCAGCGGTCAAGGGCTTCAAGCAGTCCATGAGTGACGGCGAAGCGGAGGAGAACCTGAAGCAGCTGAAGCAAGAGAAGGACGCGGACTTCGAAGCCGGCGCAGCCTCGCGCGAGGCCGAAGCCAAGACGCCCCCGAAAACCAACGCCTGATGCCGCATGCTTGATGTCGGGTTCTCGGAGATACTGCTCACCTCGGCCATAGCACTCATCGTGTTGGGTCCGGAGCGGCTGCCCAAGGTTGCGCGCCAGGTCGGCAATTGGATGGGCCGTGCGCGCGCCATGGCGCGCCAATTGAGCGAGCAGCTGGAGCGCGAAGTCAGCGCGGAAGAATTGCTGAAGGCGCAAAACAAGACGAGCACCATCTCGCCCGGCACCGCTGCGCCGGGCTCCATTGCGCCCCCCGCCGCCGCGCCGGAGCCG
>Ga0209736_1000096_pt1 | contig 27947 bp, 28 predicted proteins | sample BlaSpr_A8_Ref_M3_FD_187992 | JGI IMG/M metagenome (GOLD analysis project Ga0209736, IMG submission 187992) | Forest soil microbial communities from Thunder Bay, Ontario, Canada - Black Spruce, Ontario site 2_A8_Ref_M3 (SPAdes) (version 2) | ecosystem: Environmental > Terrestrial > Soil > Boreal...
CATCGCGTTCCACGAGGATTATGTCTACGTGGGAGATACGGACGCGGTGCTGCGCTTTCACTACGACGCGAAGACTTCGAAGCGGACGGGGGAAGCGGAGAAATTGCTGGACTTGCCGCACGGAGGGCACTGGACACGGGCGCTGGCGTTCACCGCGGATGGCAAGAAGCTATATGTGAGCGTGGGCTCGGACTCGAATGTGAGCATCGAGAGCGACACGCGGCGGGCGGCGATTACTATTTGCGATCCGGATGGGAAAAACGCGCGGCTGTATGCGACCGGACTGCGCAATCCGGTGGGGATTGCGCTGGAGCCGAAAACGCAGCAGCTGTGGACGAGCGTGAATGAGCGCGATGGTCTGGGCGACGAGCTGCCGCCGGATTATTTCACTTCGGTGCAGGACGGCGGGTTCTATGGGTGGCCGTACAGCTACATCGGGGACAACGTGGACCCGCGGGTAAAGCCGCAGAAGCCGGAGCTGGTGGCGAAGGCGATTGTGCCGGATGTTTTGCTGGGATCGCACCACGCGCCGCTGCAGTTTGCGTTTTACACCGGGACGCAGTTTCCGGCGAAGTATCGCGGCGGAGCGTTTGTGGCGGAGCACGGGTCGTGGAACCGGTCATTGCGGGCGGGCTATCGAGTAGCGTTTGTGGCGTTTGCGGACGGAAAGCCGGCGGCGGACCCGGAGGAGTTTCTGGCGGGATTGGTGCCTGATCCGGCGGGAAGCCGGGTGTACGGACGGCCGGTGGGAGTAGCGGTGGCGGCGGACGGAGCCTTGCTGGTGTCGGACGATACGGCGGGAGTGGTGTACCGGGTGTCGGCAAGAAAGTGATGGGCGGCGGCCGTCCCCAGCACCCGTCCGAGGGCGTGGGTTATACTTCGCGTTGATGAAATCCCCAGACAACTCTGCTGCTCCTTTTGTTGCCGTTGACGTGAACTACGAACGGCGGGTGCGCGAGAGCTTTTCCCGGCAGGGATTGATGAAGCACCTGGGGGCGCGGCTTACGGAGCTGGAACCGGGGCACGCGGAGATTCGCGCCGCTTACCGCGAAGAGCTGACGCAGCAGCATGGATATTTTCACGCGGGCGTATCGGGAAGCCTGGCGGACTGCGCTTGCGGGTACGCGGCGTTCACGCTGATGCCGGAAAACGCTTCGGTGTTGACGGTGGAGTACAAGATGAATTTGCTGGCGCCGGCCGAAGGCGAGGAGTTGATTGCGCGAGCGCTGGTGGTGCGGTCCGGGAAGACGCTGAAGATTTGTACGGCGGATGTGTACGCGCGGAAGGGCGAGGCGGAAACGCATTGCGCGACGATGCTGGCGACAATTATGTGCCTGGTGGGGAAGCCGGATCGGTGAGTTTTGTGGTTGGAAGCGGGGCAGGGGAACGCTGGCCGGGCTAAAGCCCTGCGCCTACAAGGGCGCTATTCGTTTTTGAGGATGCGCATGAGCTCGGCGGCGGCGTGGGGGAGGCGGGCGCCGCGGCGGGACACCAGATAGACGTGGCGCGGCATGCTCATCTGGCGAATCTTCACTTCTTTCATCCAGCCGTGCTCGATTTCCCACTGCACGCACATGCGCGGAACGATGGCGACGCCGATGCCCATCTGAACGAAGCGCTTGATGCTTTCGATGGTGGGCATTTCGATGGGCATATTGAGGACGGTGCGGTGGCGGGCGAAGAGTTCGATAACGCGGCGGCGGTAAGGCGATTCGACGCTGTGGGCGATAAAGGTTTCGTTGCCGAGATCGGCGACGTCGACTTCGCGTTTTTTGGCTAGGGCGTGTTTTGGCGGAACGACGAGGGTTAGCTCGTCTTTGAGAATTTCGGTGGCGAGAAGCTGCGGGTCGCGGGGAATGAACGAGATAGCGCCGAGATCGAGGCGATAATTTAGAACTTCGTGGGGAATATCGCGGGAGAACATGCGATGCACGCGAATGAGCACGCCGGTATGCTGCTCGCGGAAGATGCCGAGGGCGGGGAGCAGGGCGTGGATGGAGGATTCGTTGACGCCGAGAGAGAGTTCGCCGCGGTGGAGACCTTCGAGTTCGGAGAGGCCCTTCTTAACTTCATCGCGGAGGTTGATGAGGCGCTCGGCGTAGTCCTTTAGCAGGGTGCCGGCGTCGGTGAGGCGTACGGGGCGGGCGCCGCGGACGAAGAGCGGCTGGCCGAGATCCAGCTCAAGCTTGCGGATGGCCAGGCTGATGGCCGGCTGAGTGCGATAGAGGCGCTCGCCCGCGCGGGAGAAGCTACCTTCCCTGGCAACGGTAAGAAATACCTGTAATTCGCCCAAGTCCATGATCGCTCCGGGGGTTTCTGGGGGTTTGGCCCCCGGCGGCTAGTATAAGACAGAGTTATCAAAAGTAGAATAAAGATAAATTTGACTCGTGGCGGGGCGTCTGCGTTACTAGGAAGGGGGCACACGCCATGGATGCGGTACGCATTTTCGATACGACACTGCGCGACGGCGAGCAATCGCCGGGTTTTTCGATGAACGCGGAGGAAAAAATCCGCCTGGCGCGGCAGCTTGCGAAGCTGGGCGTGGACGTGATTGAGGCGGGATTTCCGATTTCGTCGCGTGGCGACCTGGAAGGGGTGCGTGCGGTTGCGCGGGAAGTGCGCGACGTGCCGATCGCGGCGCTGGCGCGCGCGAAGAAGCAAGATATCGATGCGGCGGTGGATGCGTTGAAGACGGCGGTTGAGCCGCGACTGCACATTTTCCTGGCGACCTCGGATCTGCATTTGCGCGTGAAGTTGAACATGACGCGCGCGCAGGCGCTGGAAGCGATTGGCTCGATGATTCGCTACGGGCGGGACCGCGTGGCGGAAGTGGAGTTTTCCGCCGAGGATGCGGGGCGCACGGATATTGGGTTCTTGTGCCAGGCTTGCCAAGTGGCGGTGGACGCGGGGGCGACGGTGTTGAATCTGCCGGATACGGTGGGTTACGCGGTGCCGGAAGAATATGGCGAGATGTTTTCGCAGGTGCGCGAGCATCTGGGCGATCCGCAGGGGATAACGCTGAGCGCGCACTGTCACGATGATCTGGGGCTGGCGGTGGCAAATTCGCTGGCAGCGATCCGCGCGGGAGTGCGGCAGATCGAGTGCACCATCAACGGCATCGGAGAGCGGGCGGGGAATGCGTCGCTGGAGGAAGTGGTGGTGGCGCTGGCGGTACGCAAGAACAGCTTTGGTGTGAGCACGGGGATTCGGCTGCAGCATTTGTTCCCGACGAGCCGGATGCTGACGGAAATCACCGGAGCGCAAGTGGCGCCGAACAAAGCGGTGGTGGGCGCGAATGCGTTTGCGCACGAAGCGGGAATCCACCAAGACGGCATCATCAAGAATCCGGAGACGTACGAAATCATTTCGCCGGAGATGGTGGGAGTGCCGGCGAGGTCGCTGGTGCTGGGCAAGCATTCCGGGAGGAATGCGGTGCGCATGAGTTTGCGGGATTTGGGGTATGAGGCGAACGATGCGGAATTGGCGGAGATTTACGGGCGGGTGACCGCGCTAGCGGATCAATCGAAGCAAGTGCGGCCGCGCGATCTGGTGGCGATTGCGCATGAAGTGCTGCGGAAGCGTCCGGCGGCAATGGCTGCGGAAGCGGCGTCTCCGGCGGCGTAAAGAAGGGTTTCGCGAGTTGTTGCGCAGGAAATTTGCCGGCCGAAGTTGCGTTGGCGCGGCGATGAGCCGCTAGGATTGCATTTGGTGCCATGGGGACGCAGATGAAGAAGAACATCGTATTGCTGCCGGGAGACGGCATCGGGCCGGACGTGACGAAAGCGGCGGCGGCGGTGCTGCGGGAATGCGCGCACGAATTCGGCCACCAATTTAATTTCCACGAGAGCTTGATCGGCGGGGCGGCCATCGACGCTACGGGCACGCCGCTGCCGAACGAAACGCTGGACGCTTGCCGGGAGGCTGACGCGGTTTTTCTCGGCGCGGTTGGCGGGCCGAAGTGGGACGCGCTGCCCGTGGGAAAGCGGCCGGAGAGCGGCTTGCTGGGGCTGCGCAAGGGGCTGGGTTTGTACGTCAATGTGCGGCCGGTGAAAGTGCTGGAACCGCTGAGCGGAATTTCGCCGCTGCGGCCGGACCGGCTTGGCGACCTGGACCTGGAAATCGTGCGCGAGCTGGCGGGCGGAATTTACTTTGGCGAACGGGGCAGCGCGACGGAAAACGGCGTGGAGCGCGCGTGGGACACGGAGAGCTATTCGACGGCGGAAATCGAGCGCATCGCGACGTTTGCATACGGACGTGCGGAGAATCGCATGCGGCGCATTTGCTCGGTGGACAAAGCGAATGTGCTGACCAGTTCGCAATTGTGGCGGCGGACGGTGACGGAAATGAACGCCGTATATCCGTCGGTACGGCTCGAACATATGTACGTGGACAACGCGGCGATGCAATTGACGCTGCGGCCGACGCAGTTTGACGTGATATTGACGACGAATATGTTCGGCGACATTCTGAGCGATGCGGCGGCGGCGCTGGTGGGATCGATCGGGCTGGTGCCTTCGGCGAGCTTCGGAACGAGCGCGCCGCTCTTCGAGCCGATACACGGCTCGGCTCCAAACCTGGCGGGAACGGACTCAGCAAATCCGATTGGCGCGATTCTAAGCGCGACGATGATGCTGCGGGATGGTTTCGGGCTTTCGCTCGAGGCGGAGTGGGTCGAGCAATCGCTGAATCGTGTCTTGAGCGGCGGCTATCGCACGCTGGATATCAGCGAGCCTGGTGCGCGGACAGTCGGCGGCTCGGCGTTCACGGAAATGCTGCGGGAAGAGATGCAGCGAACGCTGGAGCACGCGGAGCGATACGGCTGGGGCGTTTAGGAGCGAGGCTTCGCGGACGATTGCTTCAGTGGCCAAAGCCCTGTTTGCCGGCTCCCAATGTCGGAGCTAAAGGTCCGACCCCCTAAAGAGAGAGTCCTGCAGCGACGCGGTGCGCCTTGCGAGAGGTGCGCGTCGGTGCTACTTTTAACTCTTGTCTAACGGCCTGCGGCTTGCACGCAAAGCGGGGATCACACGACGGTGTGAAGCGAGCGCGGACGGGGATCCTTTCCAGGCGGTTTTTGGTGGAGATGCGAAACGAAAAGGCGGATCGCGAAGGGCAAAGTTTGCGCGTCGGGGGCGGCGCGGTTGGCCGCAGGTTTCTATGCCAGGTTCCCATTCCAATTCGGCGGGGCATGCGCGGAGCGTCGCGGCGGGCGGCGTGACGTACTGGCGCGTGGAAGGATCGCTGCTGGAGCTGGGAGCGCTGCGTCCGGTGGGTTTTTTCACGTGGAATTCGCGGAGTTTTTCGGAGCGCTGGGCGCGCCGGGCGGGGATGGCGGCGATGGCGCTTGCGCGGCCGTTCGCGTACGCGGCGAACCGCACGTTTGCCACGCGATTGCTACACACGCTGCTGCGCGGAACGACCCAGGATCGCCTGGACCTGCTGGGCGAAGAATATTTCCACTACGTTTTACGGCCGCAGATGCGCACAAAAGCTGTGAATGCGCTGCGCGAGGCGGTGAAGAACGGCGAACGCATTGTGCTGGTGGGGCAGTTGCTCGAAAATATCATGCGGCCACTGGCTGGATATTTTGGCGTCGAGGGATTCATCGCCAACCGGCTGGAATATCGCGACGGGCAAGCGACGGGCCGGCTGGCCGATCCGATCGTGAGGCCGCGCGGACCGCTGGCGTGGATTGCGGGCGGTGCGACGGCGGGACGGGTGCCGCGCGAGAAGCTGGTCGTGCAACTCGGCTGGGCGGGAACGCCTGATGCGCTGGAATCGGCGGCGCAGCCGGTGGCGCGTTCGTTACACGGAGGCGGAAGGTCTGTCGCGCTTTTCGATGGAGTGCCGCGAGCGGCGCAGTTGAGGGTACGTGAGAGTCTGGCGGGACGTCACATTTTGCTGATTGGCGTGACGGGGTTCATCGGTAAGGTCTGGCTGGTGAATTTGCTGGAGGATGTGCCGAAGATCGGGAGGATCACGCTGCTGGTGCGGCGGAATCGTACGACACCCGCGCAAAAGCGATTCGAAAAGATTCTGGAGGAATCTCCGGTGTTCGATACGCTGCAGGAGCGCCATGGCCAGGGTTTGGCGGCGTTCCTGAAGGAAAAAGTGGAAGTGGTGGAAGGGGACGTGAGCGAGCCGGGTCTCGGGCTGGATGAAGCAACGCAGGAGCGGCTGAGCAAGTCGCTCGATCTGGTGGTGAACAGCGCGGGGCTGACGGACTTCAATCCGGATTTGCGGGATGCGATTTCTTCTAACGTTGAGTCGGTCTCGAATCTGCTGGCATTTGTGCGGCGGTGCGATCGCGCTGGATTGATGCATCTTTCGACGTGTTACGTGGTGGGAATGCGCGACGGGCGCGTGACCGAGGAATTGCGAGACAACTACAATCCGGCGTGCGACGCCGAGTTTGATGCGGAGCGCGAGATCGAATCGCTGCGCGAGACGATCCGGCGCATCGAGGCGCGAGCCGAGAGTCCGGAGCTGCGAAAAGCGCTGCGCCGGCAGGCGCTGGGGCGGACCGGCGATGAAGCCAGCGCGCCGGCGGAGGAATTGCAAGGCGTGCTGAAGCGGAATCGCGCACGCTGGGTGCGCAACCGGTTGGTGCGGGTGGGCTTGCGCCGCGCGCAGCATCTCGGATGGCCGAACACGTACACATTCACGAAGAGCCTCGGCGAATCGCTGCTGGCAAAGCACGGAAAAGATTTACCGATCGCCATTGTGCGGCCGTCGATCGTGGAGAGCTCAGAGAGTTCGCCGTTCACGGGCTGGAACGAAGGCATCAATACTTCGGGACCGCTTTCTTACCTGCTGGGCACGAATTTCCGGCAGTTGCCATCGAACGAGCGGAAGTGCCTGGACGTGATTCCAGTGGATATGGTTTGCCGCGGGATGACGCTGATTGCCGCGGCGGTGATCAGGCGGCAAAATGCGCGGATGTACCAACTGGCGACGTCGGCGATCAATCCGGTGAACATGGGGCGGAGCATTGAGTTGACCGGGCTAGCGCACCGGAAGTATTACCGCAAGCAGCAGAGCGTGGACCACTGGCTGAAAGTAAAATTTGAAACGATTCCGGTCTCGAAACAGCGTTACGAGCGGCTGTCAATCCCGATGCAGAAGGCGGTGGTCTCGCGAATCAATCGCGCGGCAGCCGGGTGGATGAAGAAGCCGCCGCTGGCGAAAGCCGAGCGCGAGCTGATCCGCGCGGAGAAACTAATTGAGCTGTACGAGCCGTTCATCCTGCACAACGAGCATGTGTTTGAATGCGAAAACGCCCGGTTGCTTTCCGCGGCGCTGCCGGAAGAGGAGCGCGCGCTGTTTGATTTTGCGCCGGAGAGAATTGATTGGTGGAATTATTGGATTAACGTGCACATTCCGGCGCTGCGGCGGTGGTGCTATCCGTTGATGGAAGGGCGGCCGCTGGAGGCGCGCGAGCCCCGCCAACTGAATTGGAATGCGGAATCCGCACAGGCTGCCACGGCTTCTGGCCTGGCCGCGCCACCCGATACGCTATGGCGATCTTCGTAACCGGCTCGACCGGATATCTCGGCAGCTATCTGGTGGCCGGACTGCTGACCGAGTACCGCGACAATCTGAACTTGCTGGTGCGCGCGAAGTCCGTGCAGGAAGCGCGCGAGCGGCTGTGGACTTCGCTGCAACTGCATTTGAACTTTCCGCAATTTGCCGATTTCCTGAATGCGCGGGTGCGGATGTTTCTGGGCGATTTGACGACGGAACGCTTTGGGCTTGCCGACGACGAGTATCACGCGCTTGTCGATACGACCGATTCGATGATTCACTGCGCGGCTTCACTGAACCGCAAATCCGAGAAGCAATGCATGAACGTGAACTTGCGCGGCTCGCTCGAGGTGATGCAACTGGCGCGGCGGGCGCAGAACCGCAACGGGTTGCGGCGGTATTCGCACGTCTCCACGGTGGCAGTGGCCGGAAAGCGGCAAAACGAAGTGGTCACGGAAGATGCGGCCATCGATTGGTCGCGCTCGGACTACGATCCTTACGCGCGCACGAAGAAATTTTCTGAACATATGGTGCACCAGTTGCTGCCCGACGTTCCGCACACAATCTTTCGTCCGGCGATCGTGCTGGGAGACAGCCGGCGGCCGGAGACGACGCAATTCGACATGGTGCAGGCTTTCGATTTGTTCTCGCGGCTTCCGGTGCTTCCGCTGCGGCCGCGCGATCGAATCGATATAGTCCCCGCGAACTATGTGGGCAAGGCGATTGTGACGATTCATCAGAAAGAGGAGCCGCTGCACGGTATTTATCATTTGTCGTCGGGCGAAGGCTCGCAGACCTATGAGGAACTGACCGACGCGCTGGCCACGCAAAGCGGAGGACGACGCCCGGCGTATTGGCCGGCATTTGGCAAGCCATTTTCCGGGACCGCGAACTGGCTTGCGAATCGCAGCGGTGCGGTGGGCTACGGGGCGTCGCTCTTGAAAGTGTTTTGGCCGTATCTCGACTGGAATACGGTGTTCGACAATTCGCGCGTGGTTGCGGAACTCGGCGAAGCGCCGGCTAAATTCGCGACTTATGCTTTGCCGCTGCTGAAATTCAGCCGTGAAAATCATTTCCGCTATCCAGCGAGGCCGTGGCCCGGCGATGCGGCTTCGGAAAAACCTTTGGCGGCCGGGAGCGCGCGCGCATGACGGACCTTCTTCTGGTGGCGTGGGTCAGCGCGCTGATCGAGATACGGCGGTTTGGATGGGTGTTTGGTCGAGGCCGCCGCTGGCAGCGCGGCGAGAAGCTGCGTCTGTTTTTCGCGGGATACAACGGGACTCGGAATACGGGCGCGGATGTGCGCGTGCAGGAAATGCTGCGCCAGATCCGGCTGGTGCTGGGCGCAGAGAATGTGGACTTCAGCGTGTCCACCATGAATTTCGACCGGACGCGCGGCTACTTCGAAGGCACGCGGCAAACGCATCTTCCCGATGCGTTTCCACCGTTCCTTTTCCGGGAAGTCGGCTCGCACCACGGCGTGATCGCGTGCGAAGGCTCGATGTTCAAGAGCAAGTTCGCGAATGCGCTGACGACTTTTTTTGTGGGCGCGCTGGGATTAGCATCGGCGCAAAACAAACTTTCGCTCGCTTACGGCGCGGAAGCCGGCGCCATGGATCCGCTGATTCGCAGCATGTGCGAGCGCTACGTGCAGGATTCGCTGGTAATTACGCGCAATCTTGAATCGCAGACGGTTCTGAGTGAACTTGGGATAGCCACCGAGCTGGGCACCGACACGGCGTGGACTTTCGAGCCGCATCCGCCGGAGTACGCGCGCAAAGCGCTGCGCGATGCAGGCTGGGATGGCAGCACACCGATTCTGGCGCTGTGTCCGATTCATCCGTTCGTATGGCCGGTGCGCGCTTCGCTGGGTAAGCTGGCCGCGCGGACCATCACCGGCGCGTACAAGGAAAGCCAGTATCGCGGGCCCTATTTTTTTACTTCGGGGCCTGAAGTTGACCGCAAGTATCGGCATTATATCTCCGCGTTCACGAAATCGACCGCGGCGTTCCGCGAGCGGCATCGCGTGTTCCCGATCCTGGTGGCCATGGAGCGCCTGGACGCCGCGGCTTGCCGCGCGATTGCCACCGAGTTGCCGGGCTTGCCGATTTTCACTTCGGATGACTACGACATGTTTCAGCTTGTATCCATTCTTAGGCAATGTTCGCTGATGGTTTCTTCGCGCTATCACGGCATCGTGACGTCGATGCCGGCTCTGGTGGCTTCCGGAGGCGTAACCATGGACGAGCGCATTCGCAACCTGATGCGCGAGCGCGGGCACGATTATCTATGCCTCACGGTGGACGATCCGGATCTCGAGGCAAAGATGCTGCAGATGATGGAGACACTTATCCGCGAAGCGGATTTCGTCCGCCAGGGCATCGGCCAGACGGTGGTGCGCAATCTGAAAGTCATGGCGCGTATGGGCACGTTTCTGGAAGACGCCATTCGCCGGACCTATCCGGAATTTCCTCTGCGCTCCGGCGTTCTCTCGTGGGAGGACTACCTTCCGCCTTTGAGCGAAGACTTGCGCCGCCTGCTGCACGCACACGATTCAGCGGAAGTGGTTTCCAGGAGCGCGGTGGGATGAAGAGGGAAACATCGCGCGGAAAATCTTAGTCATGCCGAATTTTCTCGAAAACATGTTCGAGCGGCTGCGAGGCGCGGACAGCCGGGTGGTCCTGCGCGAAATCCGCGGCGAGGAATTCACCAGCGTCACGGGCAAGGAGCTGCTTGAGCAGGTGCAAAGCGCGCGACAATTTCTTCGCGGCGCGCAACTGCGGCCCGGAGACCGCTGCGCACTACTCGGAGGAAACTCGATTCGCTGGGTGGCTATCGACCTTGCGCTGATGGCCGAAGGCGTAATCGTCGTGCCGCTGTACTCCCGGCAAGCTCCGGCCGAACTGGCCGGCATGATGAAAGATTGCGGCGCGCAGCTTCTGGTAACCAGCGAAACAGAGCTGGCAGAAGCGATTGCGAGGACCGCGCCGGATGGGCCCCGCCAAATCACGTTTGACGAAATTTTCGACAAGCGTTTGCTGGCTGGCGCTGCCGTGGAGCCTCCCAACTCCAGGGATGGCAGCGACATCGTCACGATCATCTATACGTCGGGCACTTCGGGCGAGCCGAAAGGCGTCTGCCTCACCGTGAGCAATTTGAATCACATGCTCGGCTGCACCACCGAGCGCCTCGATCAGCTCATGTATCTTCCCGGCGGCAAAGAGATCGATCGCGTCTTCCACTATCTGCCGATGAACTTTGCCGCTTCGTGGCTGCTGATGCTTTCCTGTCTTTCACGGGAGAGCGTGCTCACGCTTTCCACGGACCTGAACAAGCTGGCCGACGAAATACGGCTGGTGGCGCCGCACTATTTTCTCAATGTGCCTACGCTGCTGGAGCGCGTGCGCCGCGGCGTCGAGGAGGCTCTCGTGAAGCGGCCCGCCCCCATCCGCTCGCTCTTCGCGAAAGCGCGCGACGCCTGGCAACGGCGGCGCGTCGGCCGCGGCAGCATAGTGGACATGATCTGGCTGGCGCTGGGGCAAAAGTTGATCTTCGGACAGATCAAACAGCGCTTCGGGCAGCACTTGCGCGCACTGATTTGCGGCTCCGCGCCGTTAGCGCCGGAGACGCAACAATTCTTTCTGATGCTCGGCATTCCGGTGCTGCAAGCTTACGGACTCACGGAGACCACTGGAATCTGCACCTTGGACGATCCGCGGCTGCCGGTCGAGCCGGGTCGCGTTGGTCCCGGCATTTCCGGGATCGAAATGAAGCTCGGCGGGAACGAAGAGATCATGGTGCGCGGCCCGAATATTTTCGCGGGCTACTGGAATCGTCCGGAGGCCACGGCGCTGGCGATTCGCGACGGCTGGTTCCACACCGGCGATCAAGGTGAAGTGACCGTTTGCGGCAACTGGCGGATCATCGGCCGTATCAAGAATTTGATTATTCTGAATTCCGGGCACAACATCGCTCCCGAGCCAATCGAAGAACGGTTGGCGCAGAAAATTCCGCACGCGCAGCATGTCGTGCTGGTCGGCAATGGCCGCGGTTATCTCGGCGCGCTTATCACCGGACCTGTTGAACGCCCGGCTGCGCAAGCCGCGATCGATGAAGTAAACGCGGAGCTCCCGCACTACAGGCAAATTCGCAACTTTGCCGTGGTTGCGGAAGGACTGACGTTTGAGAACGGATCGCTGACTGCGAATGGCAAGCTGCGCCGCGATGCCATCGGCGCACGACTCGCGTCTGAAATCAACGCGATCTATCAGGTGCGAGCGGCCGCGGTTTAGGAAATGAGCTGCGGACTTTGCGATGGGAGCGTCGAGGCGTGAAGCAATTCAAGGGCGAAGCGCTAGCTTGGACTTGGCGGGACGGCATAGTTGAGGTCACACTCGACCGTCCGCCCGCCAACGAAATCGGAACCGTCATGCTTGCCGAGTTGGAGCAGTTTGTCGCTGCCTTCGAAGCACTCGTTCCCATCACCTCGGCTTGCATTGTTTCGAGTGCCCAGAAGTCCGGCTTTTCCGCCGGCGCCGATCTTCGCGAGTTATACCACACCGCCGCCGCTATTTCCGAGACAGACCGGCTCTCCGGCGTTCGGGAATTCTTGCAGCGCGTCCACGCTGTCTTCAACGCTATCGATGCCGCACCTTTCGTCACGCTCGCTGCGGTCCACGGCGTCTGCTTCGGCGGCGGTCTCGAGCTGGCTCTCGCCTGCGACCTGATCGTTGCGGACAAGATGGCGCGCTTCGCTTTCCCCGAGCTACGCCTCGGCTTGATTCCCGGCTTTGGCGGAATTCCGCGCTTGAAGCGCGATCTCGGCAACGCTTTCGTGCGCGACCTTTTACTCACGGGCCGCAGCGTCAACGCGACGCGCGCGCAAGCAGTGGGTCTCGTCGCGCAGCTTGCCGCGGAAGGCGAAGCGCTGAAACTCGCCCGTGCCACGGCCGTGCAAATCACCAAGTTCGATGCGGTGGCGCGCGCGGCTGCCAAGAAATTCATCAAGTCCATTCCGCACGAGGAGCTGCGCCGCGAAATCGACCTGTTCTGCGAACTCTTTGCGCGCCCGGCGGTCATGGCGGCGCTCAAGAAATTCGTCGAATCCTCGGACGCCATGCCTTATCTGCCTTAAACCGCTGCGCTTATTCTCCGAACAGGTCGTCCGTACCTAGCCGTTTTCGGGGCCTCCGACCTACCCGAACGGCGGATGTAGACGCACGCGCGATTGCCGCATCTTGTTCATGGAGGTGACAGCAATGTCTGCCACACTGATCGAACTTTCTGACGCGCTCGCGCAAATGACCGAGCGCACCGCGGCGTCCACCGTCGCCGTCCACACGGAAGCGCGCGGCTCATCTAGCGGCGTAATCTTGCGGCCCGGAGTCATCATCACCGCCGAACACGCGCTTCGCCGCGACGAAGATATCCAGGTGACTCTGCCGGACGGCCGCGCCGTTTCCGCATCGCTGGCCGGCCGCGATCCCTCAACCGATCTCGCCATTCTGAAATGCGGCGAAGCCACGGCCTCCTCAGCCGCAATTGGCGACGCCCATGCCGCCAAGCCCGGCGCTCTTGCGCTAGTCGTCGGTCGCACGCGCGCCAGCGGACCGGTTGCCGCTCTCGGCGTTATCAGCCTTGTCGCAGCCGAGCGCAAAATGTGGACCGGCACCGCGCTTGCTCCCTACATTCGTCTCGATGTTGCTCTGCAGCCCACCGCAGTAGGCGGCGCAGTAGTCGACACTGCCGGCCGCCTGATCGGCATGGCCACGCCGCGCTTCGCGCGATTCGGCGCCATCGTGGTTCCCGCCGCAACGATAAATCGCATCGCCGATGTCATTCTGCAAAAAGGCCGTATCCCCCGCGGTTATCTGGGCATCGGTTTGCAACCGGTGCGTTTGCCGGAGGCTCTTCGCGTATCGCTGCAGAGAAATGAGAAAACCGCCGCGATCGTTCTCGAAGTCGAGCCGGAAAGTCCCGCGCACAAAGCCGGCATCGTCATCGGCGACATTTTGGTTTCGCTCGAAGGCCAGCCGGTCACGCATCTCGAAAAGGTGCAGTCGCATCTCGACGCCGGAAATATCGGCAAGACGCTCGCCGCGAAAATCGTGCGCGGCGGCGCCGTGCAGAGCGTGAACATCACCGTAACTGAACGCGAGCACAAGGGTGAATAAATGGCCATCCCTGGATTTGGCGAAATCGCGGAAAATCTCCGCCGCTCCACGGTTCTAATTCATGCCGGCCCGCGCGGCAACGGCTCCGGGGTCATCTGGACGGGCGACGGCATCATCGTCACCAACGCGCACGTCGCCCGTGCATCCGGCCTCCGCGTACAGCTTTGGGACGGCCGTGAACTACCCGCCGAAATCATGAGCCGCAATCCACGCCGCGACCTCGCGCTGCTGCACGTCAACGCCGAAGATCTGCCCGCCGCGCGCGCCGCCGATTCTTCGCAAGTCCGTCCGGGCGAACTCGCCATCGCCATCGGCAATCCCATGGGCTTCGTCGGCGCGCTCACCACTGGCGTGATTCACGCCGTCGGTCCTCTTCCTTTGCGCGGGCTCGGTGCGCAGAGCTGGGTGCAAGCAAGCGTGCGTCTCGCGCCGGGCCATTCTGGCGGGCCGCTTGCCGATGCGCAAGGGCGCGTGATCGGAATCAATACCATGGTCGCGGGCCGCGTCGCGTTAGCTGTTCCGAGCAATGCGGTGCGCCAGTTTGCCTCTGCCGGCTCGAGTGAGGGCTGGCTGGGCGTCAGCGTGCATCCCGTGCGCGTGCCGCAGCGCAGCGGTCACCGCTTCGGCCTCGTTCTTCTGGAAGTGGAACAAGGCAGCCCGGCCGCCAGAGCGTCGCTAATGCCAGGTGACATTTTGCTCGGTGCTGACGATCGCGCCTTCGCGTCGCTTGAAGATCTCGCGCAGCTCCTCGAAGTCACAAGCCCGCGGCTGGTGCGTTTCGAATTCCTGCGTGGCGACTATGCGCGAATTCGCCGCGTCACCGTGCAACTTGGCGCAACGGCCGGGAAAGGCACGATCGCCGCGTGATTCGCGTTTTCATCGTCGCGTCGTCTTCGGTTTCGCGTGCCGGTCTGCGCAGCATGCTCGCCGAAGCCGGCTTCGAAGTCGTCGGCGTCGCCCAAGATGTCGAGTTGTTAGACGAAGCGCTGCTCGACTCGGTCCCGGACGTCATTCTGATCGAGTCCACCGGCGGCGCTGCCGAAAATGGCGGTCAACGGCTCGCGCTCGGCGGCGTCGCGCACGATTTCCCAGTGCTGCTTGTCGTCGAACAACTTGATCAGGCGCAACTTGCCCAAGCGCTAAGAGCCGGAGTTCGCGCTGTTTTGCCCCGCGAAATCTCGGCGGAACAATTGCAGGCGGCCCTCCGCGCGGTTGTCGCCGGACTCATCGTCGCAAACCCCACAGAAATCAGCGCTCTTCTCGCGGCGCCCGCATCCTCGATGAACGACGTCATTCCGCTTGCCGAGCCGCTCACAAAACGCGAGCGCGAGGTCCTGCAAATGCTCGCCAGCGGTCTTGCCAACAAGGAAATTGCCGCGCGCCTCGCAATTTCCGACCACACCGCCAAATTCCACGTCGCGTCCATCCTTGGGAAGCTCGGCGCATCGACGCGCACCGAAGCCGTAGCCATCGGCATCCGCCACGGCCTGGTGCTGCTCTAGCAGTTCTTCGGTGGCCCAAGCCGGCGTCGGCAACCCCCTCCGGAAGTTTTCATTCCAGCCACCTCAATGGTAGATTTAGCTTTATGCGTACGTTGGACCAAACCACCGCGGAAGTGCTGCAGCTCGCTGCAAACCACTTCAAAGTCCCGGCTGACTCGCTGGCTCCGGACGACGACTTCTTCAAGAAGCTTGGCATCGACAGTTTGCAAACCCTCGAAATGCTTTCCCGCATCGAAAATCATTTCGGCATTGAGCTGCCCGACTACGAAGTGCAGGGCGTGAGCGACTTCCGTACGCTCGCCTCGCGCATACAGTCCCGCCTGTAATGTTGGATCTTTCGGACTACTCATCGATTGGCGAGGCGCTGAAGGACGCCCTGGAAACGTTTGCGCCGGAAGTCTGCCTCATCGAAGCGGACCGCGACCGCGAAAATCATCGCTACACCTATCGCGGGTTCAAACAATTAGCGCTTCCACTCGCAAAAGGCCTGCAGGACGCCGGTTTCGGCGCAGGGGATCGTGCTGCGATCATCATGACCAATCAATCGAAGTGGCTGCTCTCCGCCTACGCGGTGTTCTTCCGCGGCGGCGTGCTCGTGCCGCTCGATTACAAACTCACTCCCAGCGAGCAATGGCAACTACTGCAGCACTCGGGCGCAAATGTCCTCATCACCGAGTTTCCAATCTGGCGCCAACTGCAAACCGCCGCCGGCCGATCAGCCGCCGCCGGCGTTCGCACCATTCTCGTCAGCGAAGCGCCGCCCAACGCCGACCTCGCTGGCGCTCACCGCTGGGAAGAATTTCGCGGCAAAGGCCAGCCCGATTTCGTCGCGCGCCGGCGAAAGGACACCGCCTGCATCGTCTATTCCTCCGGCACCGGCGGCCGCCCCAAAGGCTGCATGATGACGCACGAAAACTATCTCGAGCAGTGCGTTGCACTCACTTCGCTCTATCCGTTCTGGCCCAGCGTGCGCTATCTCAGCATTCTTCCAACAAATCACGCCATCGATTTCATGGTGGGCTTCTTCGGCCCGTTCACGTGTGGCGCCACCGTCGTTCACTTGCGAACGCTTCGCCCCGAGTACGTGCGCGAAGCCTTCTCGAAATATAAAATCACTTACGTGAGTCTCGTTCCGCTGGTTTTGAAGAATCTGCAAAAAGGTTTGCAAGCGCGTTTTGATGCCTTGCCTGCTGGCAAACGCAGAGTCTTCGACGCATTGGTGCGTATCAACAAAGCTGTGACCAAGAATCGGCCGCTTCCCATCGTCAGCCGCCTTCTGCTCAAGCAGGTTCACGCCGCATTCGGCGGCGAGCTTCGCGCCATCATCGTCGGCGGTGCTTTCGCCGAGCCAGAAAACTTGCAATTCTTTTATGACTTGGGCATTCCCGTCGCCAACGGCTATGGCCTCACCGAAGCCGGAACCGCCATTACCGTCAATGATCTCAAGCCCTTTCGCGCGGACACCGTCGGCAAGCCGCTGCCGGGCATGGAAGTTCGCATCATCGCGCCGGACGCCGAAGGAATTGGCGAAGTTACCGTTCGCAGCAAAACCGTGATGTCCGGCTATCTCCATGATCCCGAACTCACCGCGGAAACCATCGTCGACGGCTGGCTCATGACCGGTGACCTCGGCCGTTTCGATCCCACCGGCCACCTCCAGCTCTTTGGCCGCAAGAAAAACATGATCGTTACCGAAGAGGGGAAAAACATCTACCCCGAAGACATCGAAACCGTCTTTGACAGTCTGTCCGTCAAAGAATTCTGCGTCTTCGCCGCCAACTACATCTGGCCGCAGCGTTCCATGGTCGGCGAACAGCTCATTCTAGTGTTGCGTCTCGAGCCCGGCCAAACTCTCACCGCCGATCTTCGCCGCGATATCGCCGGGCGCAACAATCGCCTGTTAAACTACAAGCGTGTTCATGGGGTCGTCCTTTTCGAAGAGGACTTTCCTCGCACGGCTTCCCTGAAGATCAAGAGAAACGTCTTGGCGGAGCGGCTTGCCCGGCTCGATCGCGCGGCCGCTGTTCTCCCGCTCTGATCGGGTATCAAACGGAGACGCTGCAAATCCTGGTGCATTGCCGATGAACCGTTTCTTCGCCATTGTGAATCCTGCCGCCGGTGGCGGCCGCTCGGCCAAGCTGGCTGGGCCTTCGCTCGCACGCCTTCGCGAAAAGGGTTTGCACGTTGACGTGATCGCTTCCACCGGCCCCGGCCACGCCGTGCAGCTCGCCCGCGAAGCCTACGACCAGGGCTATCGCCACTTTCTTGCCGTCGGTGGCGATGGCACCGCTCACGAGATTCTGAACGGCGTCTTCGCAAGAAGGCAAAGTGTCAATCGCGTCGCGCTCGGCTTCCTCCCGCTCGGCACCGGCAATTCCTTCCTTCGCGATTTCACCCCAGATGGTGCTCAGGCTTCCCTGGACGCGCTGCTCGCTGGACGCACACGGAGCGTAGATCTGATTCGCCTGACGCATGCCACCGGCGAGATCTTTTCTTTCAACGTACTGAGTGTAGGTTTCACTGCCGACGTCGCCACGCTTACCAATCGCGTCTTCAAGCCGCTCGGGCCGCTCGGCTACCTGCTGGGTGTTTTCGTGCGCGTCGTGCAGTTGCGCCGCCGCGCCTTCGTTCTCAAGTGCGACGACGATACGGCATGGGACGACCGCCGCTGCCTCTTCCTCACCTTTAGCAACAGCAAATTCACCGGCGGCAAAATGATGATCGCTCCGCACGCCGACGCCAGCGATGGCTTGATCGAATTTGTCCGCTGGGGACCCATCAGCAGGCTCGGGCTGATGCGTACGCTTCCGAAACTCTACGACGGCACGCACATCACTCATCCGCTCGCTTCGCGCCGCTCCGTCCGCCATGTCGAGTTCAGTCCTCAGGCACCCATCGACGTCATGATCGACGGCGAAGTCGCTACCGTCGAGTGCCGCGCCATCGACATCGTACCTGCCGCGGTGGACATCTATATATGAAGCAGCTCTGGGCCATTCTGCGCAGCGGCGTTTTGTGGGGACTGAGCTGGCTTCATTTCATAATTGCCGTGCCGGTGCTCATCGCTCTCGCCGTCTTTCTCGATCCCCGCAAACACGACTGGCTGCAGCGCAAGTTTTGCAGACGCATCGCTTTCTTTTCCGGCGCGCGCCTCGAAATCCATCGCTCGCCAGGTTTCGATCCGCAACGCACCAGCTTCTTCATGATCAACCACGTCAATCTCTTCGACCCATTCGTCTTGTATTGCGCCATTCCGCAGTATGTCCGCGGCTGGGAACTCGAATCCCATTTCAGAATCCCTATCTACGGCTGGCTGATGAAGCGCTTCGGCAACGTTCCGGTCCCGGACGTGCGCCGCCCCGCCGATTTGAAACGCATGTGGCGCCTCACGCAAGCAGCGGTCGACGGCGGTACCAGCTTGATTATTTTTCCGGAGGCCAAGCGCACTCGCGATGGCCACGTCGCCGCGTTTCAGGATGGCGGTTTTCGTGTTGCTCAACAATTAGGCGTTCCGATCGTTCCTGTCAGCCTGGTCGGTTCGTTCCGGCATCTTCGCACCGGCGGCTGGCTTCTCCAGCCCGCCACCATCACGGTCCTCTTTCACGACACCATCGAAACCAGCAACTTGACCAAGGAAGACGTCCCGGTGCTCCGCGATCGCGTGCACGAAATCATCTCTGCGCCGGTTGAGAATTGGTTTGAATCGGAGAGCGCTGCGGCTACAGTTACGGCCGATTCTCTGGATTAATCACGAGCTATATAAGCCGGGAACACGCAATCAGAGGCTTACTTTGATTCCAGGCAGCGTGCGTCCCGCGCGCGTCTCCTGCCATGTGTACACGATGCGGTGAATCACCGTAATCGTGGAGACCACCGCAATCACCCACAGCACCGGCCCCATGCGGTTGAACAGCCCGCCGATGATCAGCAGCACCAGCCGCTCCGGCCGCTCCATGAATCCCACTTTGCACAAGGGAATCAGCGATTCCGCGCGCGCTCGCGCATAACTCACCATCACCGACCCCGCCGTCGCCACCGCCGCCAGCGCCACATACTCCGTCCGCCCGCTCACCGAGTAATACACCAGCAAGCCCATGTACAGCGCCATGTCCGCATAGCGGTCCAGTGTCGAATCGTAAAACGCCCCGAACGCCGTGACGCGGTTCTGCCGCCGCGCCACTTGTCCGTCCAGCATGTCCAGAAATCCGGCAAAAAGAATGATCAGCGCTGCCGCCCGGAAATTTCCCACCGCGAAATTCGCTGCCGCGATGAAATTCACCACCAGCCCAAGAAACGTCAGCAAATTCGGATTCACGCCGGTCGCCGCCAGCGCGCCTACGATCTTGTCGAGCAGCCACTTGCTGCCACTCCCGATTGCTCCTGTAAATGTAGCCATAGCGTCAGTTCTAGTTTCTCAGACCAGCCTTATCTTCGTGAAATCAGCGCGGCCCTGCAATTCTCGCGGCATCCTACACTAGCGCCGCTCCCAGCCGCAAATCGTCGCCACGCGACCGCGCCGCCGCCGTGTACCTCCTGCCCAAAATACCCCCATCCCCGCCGCCCCTCCAGTACCCTAGGCGCTATGCATGTCCGGCCCTTTTTTTTTCGCAAGCAACTTTTCCCATGCCCACGGGTTCATGGGGTTTAACTATGTGTGTGCACGCGTAACTCCTTCATTTTGTTAAAGTAATGTAAATTTTCCGTATTGCCACGGCGCCCCCAAAAGAGTATTTTCCGCGCATTGTTTAGTTTTGGTGGGTCCTGGCAAGTGCAAACTTTTCTCGCTTCTCGCAGTTCCGCACTTTGCATTCCAGCCCGCAAACCGGGAGGTAGCACATGCGTCGCTTTGCCGCCGTTTTGATTTTCTCGTTACTCTTTCTCGCGTTCCAATCCACTGCCAACGCTCAGGACATTCTGGTCCCCGCCGGCACTCTAATTCGCTGCACGCTCGACGAGCCCAACTTTTCCTCAGCCACTGCCGATATCGGTGACCCGGTCGTCTGCCACCTCAGCACCCTCCGCGAATTCGGGCAAAACGTCTTTCCGCGGGGCAGCTATCTGGGTGGCCATCTCGAAGCCGACAAAGAACCCGGCCACTTCGTTGGCAAAGGCTATCTCCAGCTCGTCTTTGACCGCATCGGCTTCCCCACTTCCGATGTCCCCGTTCCCAGCAAAGTGATCGCCGCCAAGGGCTATAAAGTCGATCGTCACGGCGACATCGTGGGCAAAGGCCACGCCAAGCGCGACGTCGTCGAGTGGCTCATTCCTCCCCTGTGGCCCTGGAAGATTCTCACTCTGCCTGCCCGCGGCCCGCGCCCCACTCTCAAAGGCGAATCGCAGATCACCGTCCGTCTGATGGACGACATCGACATCCCCCGCCAAGTAGCCTCGCCTCAGTCGTATAACCGTCCCGCCTCATACGACCGCCAGCGGCCCGTCTACCGCCCGCAATCCTCGTCGGACCGGCCTCCAGCCGCCGTGCAGCGACCCGTCGAGCAAGCGCAAGCCGCAGCGCCAAACGTAACTCCGGCCGCCGCCGCACCGGAAACTCAGCCAGCAATCCTCTCGGTCTCCTTATCCACGCAGACCGACCTATCGGCTCTGATCTCCGCAGCGCCCGCGGCCCAGTCACCCGTCTCGGGTCTGACGCAACCAGCAGCGCAGCCAGAACCTCCCGCAGCGCAGCCCGTTCTTTCCGCCGCGCAGACCGAGCCATCCGCTCCAATCGCCCGCTCCACGCGCCAACCCCTCCGCATCAGTTGGATCGCCCTGAAATCCGGCAACGTCGATGCCGTAACCAACTACCGCATCCACCAGGGCAGCGTCTCCTACGTTCTCTCCACCGGCGCCCAAGGCTCCGTCGACATCACCGCAGTCGACTGGCGCAAAACATCCCAACTCAACGCCGCCCCCATAATCGCATCCGCCCGCGGCACCTCCGCCGCCCGTTGAGGCTCATCGTTGCATCGCGTTCCGTCACGTAGGGGCGCAGCACTGCTGCGCCCCATCTCGGCAAGGTCTCAAGCCATTGGCCATGACGTGGCCCGCGGCTAGGCGGCAACCCAAAGCTTTTCACCTCGCTCGCTGTCCCGATTTTCCCCCACCAAGCGCCAGAGGCGCGCCACAAGTTAGCTCGCGCGTAAGCGCTGGGACCACTGGAAGCCACCTCGTAAATCGATTTTTAGGGGGTCGGGGCTTCAGCCCCGACATAAAGCGCTGCAAGGATCGGGCTTTAGCCCCGGAAGATAGCCCGTGATCTCCTTCTGGCGTTTATGAGAAGCCTCGGCTTCTAGCGTGATCCCAAAGCACCCTAGGTGCGCCACAAATGCTATCCTTCGCCTCCAATATCGCGCCCTATCGCGCAACGTTCCGCCGCCCGGAGGCAAATCCGTGCCCTTCAAAAAAACCGCCAAATATCTCGCCCTCTTCCTCGCCGCGGCCCTCCTGCTCACCATCTCCTGCGCCGCCATCTACCGCTACGCCGCCCAAACCAAAATTGCCCGTGCCCGCGCCATCCACTCCCCAGACGGCATCGACTCCCTCGAGCCCGTCTCCATCGGCGGCATCACGCAATGGATCGAAATCCGCGGCCAATCCGTAAAAAATCCCATTCTGCTCTTCATTCACGGCGGACCAGGCTCCGCCTTCGTCCCCTTCGCCAGAATCTTTCAGAGTCCCTGGGAGAAATACTTCACCGTAGTGCAATGGGAACAGCGCGGCGCCGGCAAAACCTATTCCGCCAACAGCAAAGCCGTTCAGCAACTCACCATGAACGTCGCCCGCATGCAAGCCGACACTCTGGAAATGGTCAACTATCTCCGCAAACGCTTCGCCCGCGAGAAAATATTCGTCCTCGGCCATTCCTGGGGCAGTTTTTTGGGCCTGCAGTTGGCCCACGATCATCCGGAATTGTTGTATGCCTACATCGGCGTAGGCCAGGCCAGCGACGCCGCGCAGAATGAACTAGTCCTCTACCAAGACACGCTGGACGAAGCTCGCCGCACCCAGAACCACAAAGCCATCCAGCAGTTGACCGCCCTGGCTCCCTACCCCTCGCCCAATATCACCTTCCAGCAGATTAGAACCGTGCGCGAGTGGTCCAGCACCCTCATCGGCCCGCCGCAATCCGGCGAAGACGAATCCATGGGCCTCACCGCCGTCTTCGTCACTCCCGAATATTCCCTGATCAACGACGTCGATTGGATGCGCGGCCAGCTTTTCTCCGTAAACCTGCTCCTCCCCGAACTAACCAGGCTCAATCTCACCGCCCTCGGCTACGACTACCGCGTACCCATCTTCTTCCTCGAAGGCCGCCACGACCCCTACACCCCCTCCTCCGTAGCCAAATCCCTCTTCGACAAAATCAACGCCCCCACAAAGGACTTCGTCTGGTTCGAAAACTCCGGCCACTTTCCCTTCACCGAAGAACCCACCAAATTCACCGACACCCTAGTCCAAAGAGTCCTGCCCCTGGCTCGGTGATTTATTCTTCGCGATAGCGGATACGGTCGTGCTCCACAATCCAGAGCTGTTGTTTAGGCGATCGATTCTTGAAGAGAGGCAGCAGCCGCTTCAATAAGGCCAGAAGCGTCGGCTTGTCTTGCGTGGTCGAGCGAAATACCACGATCCCGGAATGCGACTTCGGTGGATACGCTTGAACGTTGCCGAAATCCAGGTCCAGCGTCAGCAGAATTCTATCTTCCGCCTGGCACCGTTCAAATAGTGCCGAATCGTCGGCTCCGGTCAGCTTCTGATCGCCGACGGTATCTGCCTCGTAACCCGCATCGCGAAGCATGGCGGCAAATTCCGCCGGCAGGTTTTCGTCGATTTTGAACTTCAAGCTCTGGTTTCCAGCGGCAGATCCACGGTTCCCTCGCGCGCCAACTCAGCCGCGTAGGCCAGCGCCGCATCGATATCCGCCTCCACCAGCCCCGGGTAGCTCTGTAAAATCTCGGTGCGAGGAACACCAGCGGCGACATTATCCACCACGGCGGAAACCATCACCCGCGTCCCTCGGACACACGCCCGGCCATGACAAACTGCAGGATTCACGCTAATTCGCTCGCGCCAGTTTCGCATGCACTTATCTTAACCCCATTTCCGCCCACCAGAGCCGCCACGATCCCTACACCCCCTCCTCCGCAGCCAAATCCCTCTTCGACAAAATCAACGCCCCCGCCAAACTCTTCGTCTGGTTCGAAAACTCCGGCCACTTCCCCTTCACCGAAGAACCCAGCAAATTCACCGACGCCCTGGTTCAAAAAGTATTGCCACACGCTCGCTGACTCCGCTGAAGCAATGATGAAAGGAACGGCTCAAGGCGATATTTAAGACCATGGGAACCCGACGATAAATATACTGCCAAGATACCTCCAGTTTGCTAATCTTCTGGAATATGGTTCAAGACCCAGAATTGACGAGAGCGGTCGCTGCGATACCCCAAAGATCGGAGCGCCAGCAAGACCTTACTAAGTTGGTCGGCGCATTCGTCGACGTTGGGATCATGGCTCAAGTCCAAAACACCAATAACCAGATTATTTACGGCCGCCGGGGTACAGGAAAGACTCACATATTCCGTGTCCTCGGTTCTAATTTGGGATCAAAAAAGAACGCCGTCATCTACATTGATGCGCGCACGCTTGGCAGCACGTCTCAGTTTGCCGACCCGTCCGTTCCACTTCCAACTCGATGCACGGCGCTTTTCCGCGACATCCTCGCAGAAATTCACGACAATTTGTTGGAGTATGTCGTGAATATCGGTGGGCCGGAGGCCGAAGCTTCGCTGAAGGACCTCGATGAGTTTGGCCGTGTCGTAACGGAGCCTTTTACAACCAGAGTGCAGGATAAGGATGCCACGCGAATTTTGCAGAAGAGCTCCGATCAGACCGCTACTGGCGTTTCGGCAGTACTCGGAGCAAATACCCAAGGAAAGATTGGAATCGATTCGACCTCTGTACGTGCCGTTGAAGCAGAGCGGTCGATTAACTATGCGGTAGCGTCTGAAGACAAGATTCTGTTTCCCGCTGTCGCAGGCCATTTGAGGTCAATCCTTGCTCGTCTAGGTTCGCAACTCTATATCCTCGTAGACGAATGGTCATCGCTTCCGACGGACGTCCAGCCATACCTTGCGGAGTTCTTCAAGCGAGCTTTCCTCGCCCTTCCGCAAGTTACAGTAAAGATTGCCGCCCTCGAACACAGGTCAGTCTTCCGCACACAGAGACCAAACGGGATCATCGGATTTGAAATGGGGGCCGACATATCGGCGAACATCGATATTGACGACTACTATGTCTTCGACAGGAATCCCGACCGCATTACGGACGTGTTTGGTGACATGCTGGTGAAGCACTTGAGGAATGAGCTTCCTCCCGATTACTTGGAGAAGCAATTCGGCATTCGTACCGGGCAAGAACTAGCTTCAAAATTATTCACTGAGCGCGCAGTTTTTCAGGAGCTTGTTCGTGCATCGGAGGGAGTGGCCCGCGACCTGCTCAATATATTTAGCACATCGTATTTTGCGGTCCATCGCAAAGGTAAGGAAAAGATCGAGAGAGGTGCAATCCTCGAGGGCGCGAGGCAGTGGTTCGAGTAAGATAAGGAAGGCAACCTTGATGCGGGCCTGCGGCGTGTTCTTCGTAGAATAACTGACGAAGTGATTGGAACGCGACGCGCCAGATCGTTTCTCTTACCACGGGAACTGAGCGACCACCCGGTCATTCAAAGGCTATTCGATCTTCGTGTCGTCCACCTAGTTCTGAGAGGCTACGCTGACAAAGATAAACCCGGAGTTAGGCATAACATATATTCGTTGGATTACGGAACCTACGTAGACCTATTAAACACGTCGAAGAAGCCGGACTTGGGCTTTGTTATTCACCAAGGAGAGCCCGAAGAGGATTTTGTAGTTCCCTTCGACGACAAGCGAAGCATACGGCGCATCATTCTCACGGAAAAAATTCTTCAAGAAGAGTCTGACGACCTCGAAACCAAGGCGGGTGGCGCGTCCTAGAGGGCAGGCTGGAGCCGGGCTATCCTTGGGCCCACGCTCCGGGCGGGTGGCCGGGCCGACGTACTTGGCCTGGCGGTGGCCACCTTAATTAATTCGAAGTGTCAGCATGAAGGATCGTGTCTACCATCCTGCTCACGGCCAAAACATCCTCCGCATTTGGGCGGGTGGGCTAGACGAACGGAAACTCTATGAAAAAATCCGTCGTAAGAAGAATCCAGTCTCGGCCGAAGCCATCGCCCGCATGGCGGACCATGGCCAGGATGTTTCCCGTTTTTTCACCAACTCCGGCCAGATGCGCAAGCCCATCCAGCGCGTCAACGTCGATTTCACCGCCTCCATGCTCGAGGAACTCGAAGCCGCCGCTAAAGAACTCAACGTAAGCAGGCAGGCAGTCATCAAAACGCTGATTCGCCAGGGCCTGGATCAGCGTCAAACCTCCAGAGCCTCCCGCCGCAGCGCAAGGAGATCCTAGGCCCGAAGCCGAGTCGTGCTATGCCACCCACCTCATCGTCAGCCTCTTCCGCTTCTTCGCGCAGTCCAGAAGATAAAGATCGATCAACTTCTGGTAAGCCAGCCCCGTCTCCTCCGCCAGCCCCTTGAAATAGTCCACCACCTCCGGACTCAAATTAATTCCCACCGCCTTCTTCTTCCCGGCATCGGTACATCAGTACGCTTGACGTAACGCGTACTTCCTGCGATTCTGTGCTAGTGATCGTCAGCTATCGGGACCATCGGACTAGGGATTTCGCAGGCGGTAAATGGGTCAAGGCGTTCTCTGGTTTTGAGCGTTCCGCGCGCCTGAAGCTCGATCGGTTGGAGGCGGCCGTGTCCCTGAGAGACCTTTCCGTATTGCCCGGGAATCGCTTTGAAGCTCTGATCGGCGACCGCAAGGGCCAGTTCAGCATTCGCATTAACGATCAATGGCGAATCTGTTTCGAGTGGCCGGACCGCTCGCCGGGTCCGTCGAACGTCGAGATTGTCGACTATCACTAGGAGAACCTTTATGGCCGTCACCGCAATCCATCCGGGCGAACACCTGGCCGAAGAACTGCAAGCACTCCATATGAGCGCTGCCGAACTCGCGCGCAAGCTCGACGTGCCCACCAATCGCGTCACGCAAATCTTGAATGGCACCCGTGCCATAACCGGGGACACCGCTCTGCGCCTCGCTCACTTCTTCGGCACCAGCCCGCAGTTCTGGCTCAATTTACAAAGTCTCTATGACCTCCGCCTCGCCCAGCACAAAGCCGGCAGCTCCATCAAATCCCTTCCGAAACTAAAGCGCCGCGAGCCCGTCCCCGCATAGAGCAACGCAGTTCTCCGCTCCTAGACCTCCCACGGATTAATCACCGTCACCGGCAAATCCTCGAAATGTTGCACGTTCCGCGTCGCTAGCGTCGCCCGGTTCGCCAGCACAATCCCCGCAATCATCGTGTCGCGCACTTCTGCCGGCCGCCCGATCCGCTTCCGCTGTGCCATCAATTCCGCCGCATGACTTCCAGCCTCCGCGTCAAACGAAGCGATGCGTCCTTCGATCATGCTTTTCAGCATCAGCTCAAACGACCGGATCAATCCATCCTGCCGCCGCCCCTTCGGCATAATCTGCAAGCCAAAGCGAATCTCCATTACCGTAATCGCCGTGATCCAAACCGAAGCCGCAGGCTGCCCGTCCAGCCACTTCACCACTGGTTTTTCCGGCTCCTTCCGCATCAGCGCGGAGATCACGTTCGTATCCAGAACGATCATTCCTCGAAATCCGCCGCTTGCACGTCGATATCCCTCAGCTCAGGGATTTCCTCGCCCCGCTTCAGCCCGCCACGACGGAACAGCACTGCAATTTCCGTTCCCAGCCGCCTGTTTCTCTTGCCTTCCCCCTTGGTCGCGTCGCGCAGAATCTCCCGCACTTCTTCTTCAACGCTCCGCCCATGCCGCCGCGCCTGCCGCCGCAGCTTCTCCTTCACCTCATCCTCAATCTTCCGAACCACCAGTTGCGCCATACCACAGATGATATCACGATATCACACCTGCGGAACACCAATCTCCTCATTGGCGTCCGACCTTGGTTTCGGTGCGTCCAAATCCCAGTCCTAGAACTACCCTGTGAGAACTTTTACGACACACCACCCCTTCAAATCCCACCGAATTTCCTCGACAAAAGTGAGTTAACGTGCTATTATAACACCTGATAACTGGAGCCAGGGCGGAGGCTGGCAACCTCCATGTCCGCCCAAACCCAATCCGCCACCCACGCACCTCGCCCGCTCCACTCTGATGGGCGCCGTCGATCAGCCTCCACCCCGTCCTCCTGCGTCGCTCTTTGCGCACTCTTTTGCACTCTGCTGCAAAAGAGCGAAAGCCATCCCCTTTGTTCACAATCGTTTGCACGCTCTTTGCAAAAACACTGGGGGTGCCCCCAGCAGCGCTTTTTTCTCGCTACCCGTTCACCCAGAGCCTCGAAGGGTCACTCGCCACTATCTCCTTTAGAATCCGCACTTACAGGCAAACGCCGTGTTTTGCCCGGTTTTGGCCGAAATCGTCGGCCCACAACTCCTTTAGAATCAGCACTTACAAGAAAGCGCTCTGTAACCCCTTTAGAATCCGCACTTACGAAAAAACCCGGGGGGAGGGGGGCACTATGTTAACGGTACGGACCGGGGGCATCCCTGACAAATCAGACCGGGAGCATCGCTGACACTGCTGGAATTTTGGGCTATGCGTGTAGAACAAATGCATGCCATGGAA
>Ga0209736_1000097_pt1 | contig 27835 bp, 24 predicted proteins | sample BlaSpr_A8_Ref_M3_FD_187992 | JGI IMG/M metagenome (GOLD analysis project Ga0209736, IMG submission 187992) | Forest soil microbial communities from Thunder Bay, Ontario, Canada - Black Spruce, Ontario site 2_A8_Ref_M3 (SPAdes) (version 2) | ecosystem: Environmental > Terrestrial > Soil > Boreal...
GCGGAGGGTGTGACTAGCGTGACGGAACCGGCGCGGACGCGGGATCACACGGAGCTGGCATTGGAGGAATTTGGGGCGGCGGTCGAACGGCATGGGCGGACTACTAAGATTCATGGGCTTTTCGGCGGGAATGGGGCAGGGAAGCTGGTTGCGAAATCCCTGGATGTGCCGGGCGATATTTCCTCCGCAGTGTTTTTCATTGCGGCGGCATCGTTGCTGGGGGATTCGAACATCGCGATTCATAACGTGGGGTTGAATCCTACGCGGACGGCGATATTGGATTTGTTTGCGGGGATGGGGGCTTCGATTCAGATGCTTTCGTTGAAGAGTTCGAATGGGGAAATTATTGGGGACCTGGCGGTGAAGGGAGCTCCGCTTAAGGGCGGAGTGATTGAGGGCGAGCAGATTCCTTTGGTTATTGATGAGTTGCCGATGCTGGCAGCGTTGGGGCCGTTTACAGAGGAGGGGATCGAGATTCGGAACGCGGCGGAACTGCGGGTGAAGGAGAGCGACCGCATCGCTGCGCTCGCTGAGAATCTGCGGAAGATGGGCGCGACAGTGGAAGAGCGGCCGGAGGGATTGAGAGTGGAGGGACGGCGCGCGGGGAAATTGCGTGGCGCGGAGATTGAGCCGCATGGGGATCACCGGATTGCTATGGCGTTTGCGGTGGCGGCGTTGGGGGCGGAGGGAGCTACCGTAATCCGCGATGCGGATTGCGCGGGGGTTTCTTATCCGAGTTTTTTTGAGGATTTAGAGCGGCTGGCGGAACGATAGAGGAAAAGGAAATGCGAAATGCGAAATGCGAAATGCGAAATGCGAAATGCGAAATGCGAAATGCGAAATGCGCTACGAACGTTCGCTAGCTGGTTTTTTTGATGGAGATGGCGCCGTAGCTGGTTTTCACTGTGATTTTGGGGCCGCGGGCGGCGCCGTATTTTCCTTCCAGGTGAGAGTCGCCGGATTCTACCGAGGTTTTCTTCAGGGTGTCCGAGGAAAATTCCGACTCGATATCACAGGAATGGCAGTCGGAGAGGATGTTGAAGCTCGCGGACTCGGGAAGGGTGAGCGAGATGCTGGCGTTGGTGTTGGTGACTTCGATGTCGGCTTTGGGCGGGGAAGAGAAGCGGAGTGTGACGTCGCCATCGCGGTTGTCGACTTTTACTTTGCCGGTGGCATTTTCGATGGTTACGGAATAGCGGTTCGTGCGCAGGGCGATGTCTCCGGGGGCATCGACGATCTCGAGATTGCCGGAGCTGGCTTCCATGTGGCCGGTGAGAGAGGTGAGAGTGAGATCGGTGCGTTGCGAGATGAAGCGGAGGCCTTTGGCGACTTTGTCGGCGCGGATGGGGCCGTAGAACTCGCCGTCGAGAGTGAAGCTGCCTGTCGCTGACGCGACATCGACTTGGCCGCCTTTTCCGGAAATCTTGATGTCGCCTTTGGTGTCGGTGACTTTTACGTCGCCCTTGTGCATTTCGATGGTGACGTCGCTGGCAGTGTCGCGGATTTCGACGTCGCCGCTGGCGCTGGTTACGGAGACGGGCGTGGCCATGTCGGAGACAGTGATGTCTCCCTTCTCGTTTCGAACGGTAACTGAGGCCTTTTTGGGGACTTGGATATCCATGTCTACGGCGATGCGAGAGTCGCCCGCGCCCACCCCGGTCGGATGGATTTCAAAGCCGTCGCCATTCTGAACAATTTCAACGGAAACTGGGCCGGCGCGGCGCTGAGCGTCGTCTTCGCGCCATGCGTGGACGTTTTTCTTGCCAGAGACGCGGATTTCAGGTGTATCTGTGGAACGGACTGTAATGTCGCCGCGGCCGCCGCGAATGGTGATGCGCGCGTTGGCAGGCACAGTTTTCGGTACGACATCCAGGTCGAAAGGAAAGGCGTCGCCAGATAAGCCCGGGGGAAACTTATCGCCTCCAATGACGCGCTTGCCGTAGTCGACGGCGACGACGCAGCTCAACAGTACCAGCATGCCAACGACGAGCAAGATTTCGCCACCAGTGATGCGAGCGGAGCCGGGATCATCGGAACGGCCGGCGACGGTCCTGTCATAGAGCTTGACCAATCCCAGGAAGATGAGCGCTAAGGGCCACCAGCGCCGCAGGATTTCCTCGAGGTCCAGGTTGCTGTAGTTATGGAGAAGCAGAAGAGCGCCGACGGTTATAAGAACGAGGCCTGTGAAAATTCCGCTGCTGCGTTGCCTGCTCCTGGCCATATCGATTTATTGCCCTTGTCCCGGGTAAGAGGTGGGTGTCTGACTCGTTGGGGCGGGCGGCGCGATGGGAGCGGGAGGAATCGCAGGAGGGGCGGGAGCGTCCGAGGAAACATGGCCCTCGCTCGAAGCGAAAGAGGACGCGAGGCTGATAAGTCCGATCACGACGAGGATGACCGGCCAGGTGTTGTGGAACTCGAAGTAGCCGCCGCGCATTTCTGCCAACAGAAAAAGCACACCGACAGTTACCACGATGACCGGTCCCATGAGGCCACGGATGGTGCAACGCTGGCAGGTGCAACGAATACGATCGCTCATCTGTGATCAACCTCCCGAAGGAGCCTCCTAGGGCTGGCGGTTCATCCGATTCCGAAACATAAGAACGCCCACGCCGATCAGAATCAAGGGCCAAAAATAATCCCAGAACCTGAACCATTGGAACCACTCGAACTTATTGAGCAAGAGCAGGACGCCCGCGCCAATTAGGAGAATGGGGCCGATGGGGCGCTGCTTGGTGAAATTGTCGAGAGGGTCCGACAAGGTTTGGCCGGCGCGCCTGGCCTGGGCGGTGCGAAGCGCATCGATGGGCATGTAGATCCAGAGGGCGGCGATGCAGATCCAAAGAGCGGCCTCTGCCCCGCCACTCATGGCGCCGTCGACGCCGGCGATGAAAAGCACCAGGAAAATGGCGAGATGAATCATTCCTTTGCCGTATTGCTCGTTATAGAAAGCGCCGAGGCCCGGCAAAAATCCCAGGAAGAAAGCTAACACCGGGTTCGGACCGATTCCGGAAGAGGCGGCCGGAGGCAGGGCTGCGATGGGTGGTTGCAGCGGAACTCCATTTGGCACTGTCGGAGCGGCGGTCGGCGCAGGATGGCCGAGAATTGTGGCTAAACAATCCTCGCAATAGAGAACGTCGCGCACCGGGCGAATACAAGCCGGGCACATGGGCTTGCCGCAGTTGCGGCAATAGCCGGTTGCGTCCACATCAGAATGGACGGCACACTTCATGGAATTCTCCTTCCGAGCAATTGGCCGCACCATTGACCACTGACGACCGGAACTTCGGTGGCAAGGATTTCAAGTTCTCTGCCGAGGCCATTGGCGCGGTTCTGCTGGCGGGGAGTCGCTGGGCGAGTGCCGTCGGTGCTGCCCGGTGATTTTCCCGGAGCGGGTTGCGGAACGGTGCTTTCCGGAGTCGTGGGCAGTTCGTTGTCCTTGTTCAAACGGGACTGGATTTCGTAAACGACGCGGAGATCGCTGAAAAACTTAGTGGTGTGTGCATAGGCGAGGTGCGCTTGGCTGTCCACATGGCGATAAACGTTGGCCGGAGAAAGGTCTGCGAGCTTCGGCTTGCGCAGCGAGATGCCTGAGGCTGTCAGGAGAATCAGCAAAGTGGCGGCGACCGAGACGCCGTAATAGGCGAACCGGACCGAAGACAAGCCGCGCAACCAGCCGAAGGAAGACTGCCAGCCTTTTTTGGCTTCGCGGGGCCCAAGAGTTTGATTGAGAATCGAATAGACGAGCCGCGGCGGTGTTTCCATTTGCGCCATCGAATGCAGGCCGCCCACCAATTGAGAAATGCTGGCGACCATTTGCGCGCAGTTTTCGCAAGAGTTCGCGTGCATGTCGAATGCGTGGCGCTCGTCGGGGCTGAGGAGTCCGTCGAGGTAGTCGCTAAGGCGCGCTTCGATGTGTTCGCAGGTCCAGGTCATGAGATGCTCCGCACTGGGTACCGCACCAACTCCCAATTAGATGAACGAATCATGACGGACGCACTCCCATTTGTTGGAGGATGCGCGCTAGTTCGATTCGTCCGCGGTTGATTCGAGATTTCACAGTACCTTCCGGTACGTCCAAAACTTGACGAATTTCATTGTAGTCGAGCTGCTGCAAATCGCGCAGGATGACGGCTTCGCGCAGTTCCGGAGAAAGTTTTGTAAGAGCCGTTTGTACTTGGGAACTGAGCTCGCCGAGCAGCAATTGCTGATCCGGACGGCGACCGGCGGACTCCTTGTTTTCGACAACCGGCATGGCGTCCTCGAGCGAGTCTGTGATGCGGTCGCGCTTGGTGCGCCGGTAATGGTCGATGAGAAGGTTTCGCGTCACGCTGGTCATCCAAGTGGCAAAGCCGCCGTGTGCAGAACGGTAGCTGCCAAGAGTCTTATACACCCGGAGGAAAACGTCTTGCGACAGGTCTTCGGCTTCCGTGCCATTGCCAGTAAACCTGTAGCAAATGTTGAAGATGCGGCGCGTATGACGGCGCACAAGTTCCTCCCAGGCCGAACCGTCGCCCTGGAGGCATTGCTGGACCAGTTGGGCGTCCTGCTCCAACGTATCATCAGCCTCGAAACCCGCTACGGTGACCAGTCTGCCCCAAAAATTGCAGGGGGCCAACTTCGGCCTGCAACTATGGAACGCAAACTGCTCTCGAAAAGTTCCCTGTTGTTCCGGCCCGGGCGACCGACCGCGAGCGGGGGCATCTTACTCGGGGAGTTGGGTTTAGCACAAGGGCAGCCCCGGTAATAGGCTATGGACGCGTGCGATGGCCAGCGTGGCCATAACAGCGCAGTTTGGCTGAGCTGTAATGTTGGCGCGCTGTAGCCACTGGACCTTTATGCATCGGAGAGCTCGCCGTGGTTTCTAAGAGAAACGTCGGCCGCATCAAAGCCTTGTGGAGCGCCCCGCTTGACTCCTGGATCGCGTTGTCCGAGGACGAAACTCGCGTTGTCGCCACTGGCGCGACGTTTGCGGAAGTGGCAAAACTCCTCGACGAGGCTTGCGACGAGAATTCGGTCATTCTTAAAACGCCGAAGGCCTGGCTGCCGCTAACGTTATCCCTGGATGAGTTGGTCTCTCGCATTACACCCGAAAATCTGCATGCAGAAACTGATTGTGGCGAGCCCGTTGGGAAGGAAGTGTGGTAGCCACGGAATTCAGCATAGTGCTGCACAACCATCTCATACTCATCATGTTCATAGAAATGACATGAGTCGTATGCGACGTGATGCTGGCGCGGTCGTCGCCCGGGAAGCTCACACGGCAGGCTAGTCCGGTCGATTCACAGTTCTATTAAACAGCTGAAATCTTTGAAAATTGTGGATGATTCATAGCTTCCGTGTGCTTAGACGGCGACTTGTCCGTGAAGCAGACTCGTGTCTATATGAGAGGCAAGAGGTTCCGTCCTTGGGTGCTGTTTTCGAACAGTTCGCGGAAGAGCTCAAAGCGTGGGAGGCGAAGTACGCTGGCCGGCCACGCGAAGAGCTAATCGGCTTGTGTCTGCTGGCACTGGAGCGAGAAGAACTCGTGAGCGTGGGCTACCGCGAAGAGTTGATGACGCAGCGGTTGTCGGCGATGCCGATTCCTCCGGCGGCTCGCGAGTTGATGCGGCACGCGTTGATTTGGGCTTGGCGCGATGAGGAGATGCATTCGATTTACATTCGCGGGGCGCTGCTCAAATACGGTGGCGCGTTTCTGCGGATGAAGGCTTTTGCCCAGCAGATAGGCGGATTGGTCGGAGGATGGGCGGGGTCGGTGAGGCAGCATGTGCCGTGGTCGAAAGCGCCTATTTCTCGCGCTGGGGCGACGTTTGTGACGTGGCTTGGGGGGCTGACGGGAAAGGTTCCGGAAGACGTTCGAAAATATTTGAACTATGGGCCGTTCCGGGAGTTTTGTGTTTTCAACGTGGATGCCGAGAAGACGGCTCGTCTTTGCTACGACCGAATGATCGTGCTGGCGCAAGAGGCGCCGGAGTTGGGAGGAGAACTCGCGCAGGATTTTGTACGGGTGCGAGACGATGAAGACCGCCACGCGCAAATCTTTGAAATTCTTGCCAACGCGCTAAATGGGAAGGACCAGCTTGTTGCGGGGGAGACGGAAGAGTCGCTGACTCGAAAGATTGAGGATGTTGGAGAATATTTTCTGCCGCGGACGCTGAGGAAGCACACAGTTGTGAACAGTAAGATCGGAAGCGGGGGGCGCGTATTTGTCTTGGAAGGAAAACCCGCGGAAGAAAAATGCAGCGTGTTTCGCCGCCTGTTGGAAGAGAGCGGTCTTGAGGAAAAACTGCGGCGGCGGGCGGCGGCTTTGGGAAAACAGGCTGCGGATCTGTCGATTGCCATCAAGCCGTCTTTCATGTTGGGGTATGCGAGGAAGGATTGCTCGATCATCACGGATGGGGAGTTGCTTCGGGAGCTTGCGAACTTTTTGCGAAAGCATGAGTGCGGGAATGCAGTTCTTGTCGAGTCCGCGAATATATACGACCAATTTTTCGCGCATCGCAGCGTTGCGGAGGTGGCTGCTTACTTTGGGATGCAGGAGTGCGGGTTGCCGATTGTAGATGGGTCGAGCGACCAGGTCCCGCATAGCTATTTTCGCGGGATGGCGCAGAACACTATTTCGCGGAGCTGGAAGGAGGCGGACTTCCGGATTTCGTTTGGGAAAATGCGGAGCCATCCGATTGAAATGGCGTATCTCACCATCGGCAATCTGGAGTGGATGGGCGGACGATGCGATGAATTTCTTTTCGTGGAACGGCAAGCGCACCGCGAAACAGCGCTGATGATGTTGCTGGATGGCTTTCCGCCGGATTTCGTGCTGCTGGACGCGTATGACCAGGCTTCCGACGGGCTCGTAGGAGTGATGGGTTGTCCCCGTCCGTCTTCTCCGCGTCGAGTGTATGCGGGCGAAGATGCGCTGTCCGTGGACTTGGTGGCGGCGCGGCACATGGGAGTCCGCGAGCCGGAGCAGACAAATATTTTGCGCGCGGCCTGCCATTGGTTTGGCGATCCGCGTGAGCGCATTGAAGTTGTCGGGACAGACGAGAATTTGAGAGGGTGGCGGGGTCCCTATGAAACAGAGTTTTCGACCTTGCTGAGTTTTGTGGCCTATCCGGTGTATGTGTTCGGGAGCGGGCGCGGCTCGTTGTTTGTTCCGGAGATGGATGAGCAGGCTTTCCCGCCGTTGCAGCGCGTTTCGTTTTTTCAACGCGTTTTGCGCGCGGCCCTTCGCAGGCTTCTCGGTTTGCATTTCCCGCGAATAAATAAGCAGCGGCCTTCCGAGGCTGCATCCCAGTGAAAAAGAACGTTGTGGTTATCGGGGCGGGGATGGGCGGGCTGACAGCTGCGCTGCGGCTGGCGCGGATGGGATTCCGAGTGCAGGTACTGGAAGCGCGTGCTGAAGCTGGTGGACTGGCTTCCGGAAATGTATATGAGGGATTCTCGTTTGATGCGGGGCCGTACATTTTGCTGGACCGGCCGGGCTTGGAGTGGGCGTTTGCATCGGTTGGGATGAAACTGGGCGAGCACATCGAGCTTCGTCCGATCGATCATGTTTACAGCGTCGATTTACCGGGCCGTCCTTTCGTCAACATCTATTCGAATGATGCTAAGACTGCGACGGAGATGGAGCAAACCTGGCCGGGCAGCGGGGAACTTTATTTGCGCTTCGTGCGCAAGACGGGAGCGATCGAAGCTTCGCTACGGCCTCTCCTTTACGGCTCGGCACCCGGACCGATGTCGCTCCTTGGCGGCGGCCGGTGGCGTTACGCAGGATTTCTTTTGCGGTCGCTGCATTCGGTGCTGCGCGCGTCCAGTCTTCCGCAGCCGGTCGTGGATGGGCTCTCGATTTGGACACACGTCGCGGGACAGCGTCCGGAAGAGGCACCGAGCCCTTTGGCGTTTGTTCCGGCTCTTGTGCATTCGGTCGGTTGTTTTTATCCGAAGCATGGGATTCGAGCCATCCCTGAGGCTTTGGCCGGGGCCGCCGCGGCGGCTGGCGTGGAATTTAGATATCGCACGAAAGCGAAAAGGATTTGCGCCGATGGCGGCCGCGTGAACGGAGTGGAGTCAACCGGGGGCGAAAGATTTACTGCGGACGCGGTCGTTTCGGACTGCGGAATCGCCACATATCTTGACCTGCTCGATCAAAAGGAAGGCGTGAGCCGAAAGCGTTGCGAGAAGCTTCCGCTGCAATCGCCGGGAGTGTGCGCGTACCTCGCGGTGAAGGGAAAGATGGAGCCGCCGTACTTGCGATTTTTGCTTCCCGGTGGAGAAGAGCGCTGCAGGCTATTCATTCGGCCGGGCGTGTTGAATCCGGAGGAGAAAAGCGGCGAATGGTATCCGGCGAGGCTGCTTGGGCCGATGGACCACGCGAGAGCGCAGGGCATGGGGCCGCAGAGACAGGGCGAGTATTTAGAAAAATTGCTGGAAGAAAAATGGTGGCGAGAGGGAATTAGCGAGTATCGCGTGCTTGCGCGACGCACGCCGGCGGAGTGGGGCTCGGAATATTCGCTCTCGCGAGACAGTATGAATCCGGTGATGACGGCGAAGTTCATGCGAGAGGGACGACTCGCGCACCGCAGCCCGGACGTGCGCGGATTGTATTTAGCGGGGAGCGCGACGCATCCGGGGCAGTGGGTGAGTTTTTGCGCGATTTCGGGAGTGCTCGCGGCGGATTGTTTGCAAAAGGATTTTGCCTGATGCTGGCGACCTCGACGGAAACGCACGGAGGGCGCAAGCTGCGCGTGGCGCGGCTTGGGAGCGGGCCGACAGTGATTCTGCTCCACGGCTACCCGGACAATTTGCAAGTTTGGTCGGAACTTGTGCCGCGGCTTGCTACGCGTTGCGAAGTGATTGCATTCGATTGGCCCGGAATGGGATACAGCGAAGCCTGGACCGGTGGTGCAACGCCGTTTGATTTCGCGCGGCGGCTGCGCACGCTGATGGATGATTGGAATATCGAGGACGCTACGATCATCGGGCACGACATGGGTGGCCAGCCGGCACTGGCCTTTGCTGCTGAATTTGCCGGCCGAATCAGTCAACTCGTGGTGATGAACTCGCTCGTGATTTGGGATGAGAAAACATCCTGGGAAATCGCGCTGTTGAGAAAATTCGGCTGGAACCGTGTATTGCTGGAACGTATGCCGCGTGCGGTCTTTTTTCGTGCGATTCGAACGTTCTTGCCGCGCGGGTACAAACTTAGTGCGGAGTTGCGCAGCGATTTGTGGGAAAGCTTTCAGCGTCCGGAGGTGAGGAAATTTGTGGTGCGGATGTGTGCTGGTTATCAAGGAACTCTGCCTCGTTTGAAACAGCTCTACCCGACCATTGGGACTCCCTCCCTATTTTTGTGGGCCGAGTGCGATAAACACTTTCCCGTCGCGCATGCCAGAAAGCTTGCCGAGATGGTCCCCGGCGCTAAGTTCGAAAAAATTTCGGGCGCGGGACATTGGATGGCGCTGAATCAAGCGGAAGATGTGAGTTCTCGCATTCTGCGATTTCTTGATCCGAATTCGTTCGAAGGGGCAAGGATAAGCACGCCCTGAACTCCAGAAATCGGGGTGTCAACACCGCGTAGCTCGCCTTGACGCACGTGTTTGCGACCGTTAGTCTGAAAAGCTCATGCGTTCATTGTCGAGCAAGCTCCTCGTTCTGCTGGCAGTGTTATTGGCACTTGGGTTCACAATATATCGATTCGGCGGGACGCTTCATGGAGCAAGCTTCAGCGCCGCGAAATTGTGGCTCGCTGTCCGGGGCGCAAACCCCCTCCTCCTCCTTGTTTCAGTGGTAGCCATCTATGCCTGTTATGCGATTCGCGCGCTGCGATGGGGCGTCTTCCAACAGAATCTGGGCACTTCGAATTTTTGGTCCATATATGAAATGACGCTAGCTGGTTTCGCTGCGGTGTTCTTATTGGGACGCGCGGGAGAACCAGTGCGACCTCTGCTCCTCGCTCGAAAAGAGAAGTTGCCGGTCGCCGACATGTATGGCATATACGCTCTCGAAAGAATCTTCGACGTTGTCAGCGCCGCAGTGATTGCCGGCATCGCGCTTTTAGTAGAGAAGCGGCACGTTCCGGTGGCAAACGCGACCGGAGTCGTTTTGATCGTGGGAGTCGTCGGAGTTGTCCTGTTTCTGATTTATTTCAGGCTGTACGGAACTGCGGCTCTGGAGAAAGCCTTTCTCGGCTGGCAGAAATCACAAGGCTGGCGCGTAAGAGTTGCCGGGATCGTGCTTGGGTTTGCGCGCGGTGTACAGATTATCCGCACTTGGAGCGAGCTTGGGCTGACGGTCTTTCTCTCAGCAGCGCATTGGGGTTTGGTGTTCCTCGTGTATGTATGGGTTACCTACAGCTTTGGGGGCAAATTTGAACAACTTACCGCTGGGGATGCACTCCTGCTTATGGCGTTTACGCTAGCGGGGTCGGTCTTTCAGCTGCCCCTGGCGGGCGGCGGATCGCAACTGGCTGCAATTTCTGTTTATAAGTTTTTTGGCATCGAAAACGAGCCAGCCACCGCGGCGGCAGTGGTTTTATGGCTGATTACCTTCGCCGCGTGTAGTCTTGTCGGAGTACCCTTGCTGGTTCACGAGGGGTTCTCGCTTGGAAAACTGAAGGAACTGGCCGAGCACGAAAAAGAAAAAGCAACCGGATAAGAGGAGAGACAGAGTGAAGTGTCCATTCTGCGCGCATTTGGACGATAAGGTGATCGACTCGCGTGAGGGGCGCGCCGGAGACACCATTCGCCGGCGGCGGGAGTGCCTCAAGTGCAGCCGGCGGTTTACGACCTACGAGCGCATTGACGAAATTCCTTACATGGTCATCAAGAAAGATGGCAGGCGAGAGCGCTTCGAACGCCAGAAGATTTTTCAGGGATTGTTGAAGGCTTGCGAGAAGCGGCCTGTGGCCACGCCGAAACTCGAAGCCATCGTGGACGAAATCGAGGGCGTGGTCCACGAAGCTACGGAGCGCGAGCTCACCACGACCGAAATCGGCGAAATGATCATGCACCGGTTAAAAAAACTCGATAAGGTCGCCTACGTGCGGTTTGCATCGGTGTACATGGACTTCAAGGATGTGCAGGAATTCATGTCCGAGCTGAAAAATCTACTGAAGGACCGTACCAAGAAGTGAGCCCGTTGTTATCGCGGCCAGACGCCCGCGGTAAACGTTCGAATCTTCGTGAATTCCAGTTTTTCATAGAGCTGGACGGCGCCGTAGTTCTCCGCGGTGACCGTCAGCGTTAATTCTTTAAATTTCATGCTGCGCAGCGTTTCGCCGGAGGTCTGCATGAGCATGCGGCCGATGCCGTGACCCTGGTAACCCGGGAGCACGCAGATTTGCGTCGTGTGGCCGACGCCGGGGGAAACTTCGCTGGTGAGGACAGCGGCGACCAGATCGTCGCTGCCGGGCTGGCGCAGGACGAACGAGGCTCCTGGGACGAAATGGCCGCAGCCCGGGAGCAGGATGATGTTCTTCAAAAATTTCAGCGCGCCGGAGCGGCTGCGGTACTGATCGTTGATTTCGCCGTCGATGTGGTTGGCGTAGGCAAGATAGATCAGCTTGGCGCAGGGCTCGAAGTAGCGGTCATTCCAGCGGTCCAGGCGCATCCCTGCGGAAATACCGGGCTTGGATTCGGGCAGCTTTTGTAAATCCTGGAGCATGAACTGGCGCGAATAGAGGCGAAAGCCCTGCTCGCTCAGAGGGACCTCCACCGGCCCGCTGAAGGGCATGAGCTGCGCTTCAATGCGCGAGAGCTGCGGAATCGCGCGCATGGAGAAGAGCATCTCGTCGAGGAGCCGCTGTCCGATGGTGGCCTGGGGAAATTTTGCGGACACATAGAGGCCGCCGATAAGGCCTTTCTGCTCTTCGAGAACGTAAAAGGAATAGCCTGCGGCGCTGCCATTTTCAAATGCGACGCAACCCGCGAGGGCGTGAGCGTCCAGGAACCGCTTGATCAATTCGAGAGCGCTGCGGTAATCCCAATGGAGTTCATCGCGCCAGTGGCGCGCTTCCTCTTCAAGGAGAGGCTCGAGTTGGCGGACCGTCGTCTGGCGCAAATCGACAATATTCATGTGGAAGAGGACTGCCGCGCGGCCCCTGCCGCGCAGCTCTATGATAGCCGAATCTGCGTCCACACAACTAAGCGGGGCGTGGCGACGATACAATTGCGACACAACGCAGGCATGGTTCCCGAAAGGGTGCGGAAAAGGTGTGCTAACATCGCGCCTATCGTGCTTGTTTCTTGAGGAGTAAAAATCGGCGGCGCTGGCCGCGTAGCTGCGCAGAATACGAATGTCCATCTTCTACGAACTCCGCTATCCAACCAAGTGGTATACGAAACTCGCGATGGCGGTTCTGGCGCTGGTTTTCTTTGCCGTGCTGGCGACCGCTGCCATAGCGGGGTTTCTCGTTTACCGGATCGTTAAACCACAGCGCACCAGTAGTGAAATTGATATGGAGAGCTTTCCGGGTAAGCCGGACCTCGTGGATTTCGCGGTTTCGGGGTTGGGTACACGCCACGGGTGGTTTTTCCCGGGATTGCGCGGCGCGCCGACGATTGTGCTATGCCACGGCTACGGTTCGAGCCGCGGCGAATTGCTGACGCTGGTTTCGGCCTTACAGGATCATCAGTACAACGTGTTTGTGTTCGACTTCGCCGCGCATGGCGGAAACGACGGGATTACCACGTTTGGGTATCGCGAAGCGGACGAAGTGCGCGCAGCCGTTGACACCGTGGCAGCGCGCAACGACGTAGATCCCGCCCGCCTCGGATTGTGGGGCTATAACCTCGGAGCCTATGCTGCCTTGCGCGAGGCGGAAAACGACCGTCGGATTCGCGCCATAGTGCTGGATTCGGTGTATGACTTACCGGAGCAGATGGTGAAAATTGGCGTGGAGCGCACGGGCCTCGGTGGATTTCCACTGATGGTTCGGTCGGCTGAATTTAGTTTTACATGGTTGAATTACAAGTACCGCGAAGATGCGCCGTTATCGAAAAAGCTAAACACGCTTGCGGGCATCCCGAAACTATTCATCGAAGCCTCTGACGACCCCGAACTCGCCGATATTACCCGCCAAATGTTTGTGAAGGCGCCGGAACCGCGCGATCAGACGATCATTCCGCACGGTAATTTTGTGGCCATGGACGACAACGATAAGCGCGATTACGAGAATCGCGTGGTCAGCTTCTTCCTACTCAGGCTTCCCGCTACCGGTATGCCTAGTAGGTAGGCCGGGATCTTCACACACTATTACAGCATGTCTGAGGGCGTCTAACGGGCAACTTAGCCCGCGATTTCTTAACTCAAATTCTTCTTTAGCTGACGTGAACACCCAGCCCGGTGTACTCCGATCCGCCGGCCATTCCGGGAGTTCACGGTGAAAATAAAAATTCAGATTGTACTGGAATGACCGCGTGAGTTTGTAGGTTGACGACCGTTCGGGAGAATAATTATTCCAGACGATCCGCGCGGACTCGGGAGCATTGCGTGCCGAAAAGCGCTGGTCGATCACCTCTCCGGTATTTCCTGTTAGGGTCGCGGCGACGGCAACGATGAGAGCAACCACACTTACTGCGAGTCCGGATCGCAGATTTCTCAATACCAAGATAGAAAATCCACCGACAGCGACAACCAGACCGGGCCAAACCAAGGGCATCCACTCCAACTGCAACAGAGCAAAGAATCCTAGAGTGATCAACGTCAGTCCGCCAGTGATTCTAATCCAGCGATCGCCCGGGAGGACTTTGCGGACGCGTAGCGAAACGCCATGCGCTATGAGCAGTCCGAGTGGGGCGATTGCTGGCAAGATATAACCCGGCAGCTTCGATTTGGAGAGGCTGAAAAACACAACCGGGAACATTGCCCAGCAGACAAAGAAAAGTCGTAGCGAGTCTAACCAGTCGCCAGCGCGCAAGACGCGCCCCGCGCCCCCTAGAACGATGACGGAACTTAGGCTCCATGGGAGCAGAGCAAGCAAGAGCACTGGAACGTAAAACCAAAAGGGCTGGATGTGCTGGAACTCTGGCGTGAGAAAGCGTTTGAAGTTGTGTTCGATGATGAAGATGCGGAAGAAATCTGGGTTGCGGCGGGCGCAGAGGATGTACCAGGGAAGAGCGGTAACGCAGAACGCGGCGATGGCTGCTGGATGAAATAAGCGAAACGCGTCGCGCCAGCGTTTGGTAAAAATCGCCCAGAAAAAAACTGCTCCGCCGGAAAGAATGATGGCAGCTGGTCCCTTCGCGAGAACGGCCAGGCCCAGGAAAAAGCCAAAGAAAATCAACGCGAGCCACGGCGTTCGGGGGATCACGGGAGTGTTTTCGTTACGTGTGAGGCCGAGGACGACGGCGGCGCAAACCATCGCGATCGTCAGCATGGCGCTGAAAGGCATGTCGGTGGCGGCGGCGTGCGAGAATCCAATCATGCCTACGGATGTAGGGAGGAGCAGTAACAACCAACGCGCGGTTTCAGCGCCATAGAGACGCAACGCCAACCATGCTAGTGCAAGCGTTGCAAGCAGAGCGGAAATCGCGCTCGGCAGCCGCGCTGCAGCCTCGCTCACCCCAAAAACTTTGAAGCAGAGCGCCGCGCCCCAGTAAAAGAGAGGCGGTTTCTCAAACCACGGCCTACCGTAGAGTCGCGGCGTAACCCAATCGCCTGTTTCGGCCATGTCGCGCGCAATCCACGCGTAACGGGGCTCGTCTGGGCCGACAAATCCGATTGCTCCAAGATGGCTGAAATAACAAACGTAAAGCGTGGCGAGGATTAGAACGGCCCAGCCGATGCGGGCTGCGGATTTGGCCCACGGTTTTTCAGGGATGGCGGTAAGCGAGTCGGTCACGGAATGGAAAGTCTAGCATTGAACCTCTATCTTCGAAGCTGGTACCTCTTGCATACTGTCGCGCGTCGGCCGCTGCGGGGCCGTCTCGGATAACAATGAAGGAATGGTTCGAATACGCCGCCGTTTGGCTGATCTTAAAGATGCTGGGCGCGCTTCCGCGGAACGTCGCGCGCGGCTTCGCGGCTTTTGTGACGAATTTGCTTTTTTATTTGCAGCCAAATTTGCGGAAGACGGCCGAGTTTAACTTGCGGCTTGCCTATCCGGACTGGACCGACGCGCAGCGCAGAGACGTGACGCGCAAGATGGTGCGAAACGTTGGCTGGATGGCTGCGGAATTTGCGCGCTTCCCGAGGCTCACTAACGAAAACATTGAAAAGGTTGTGATTCTCGAAGGACACGAGAATTTTCTGGAAGGCCAGCGGCGCGGCAAAGGAGTGCTGTATTTGACGGGCCACATTGGCGCATGGGAACTCTCCTCCTTCGCACATGCTCTATACGGCTATCCACTGCACTATATGGCGCGTCCATTGGACAACACTCGCCTCGACGCGCTCGTCAATCAATACCGTTGTTCCTCAGGCAACAAACCCATTTTCAAAAATGAATCCGCGCGCGTCATGCTGAAAATTCTGAAAGACTCTGGAACTATTGGCATTCTCGCCGATCAAAACACCATGCCGGAAGAAGGCGTGTTCGTCGACTTCTTCGGCAAATCGGCGTGCACTACAACGGGAATCGCGCGCGTGGCGCTGCACACCGGCGCGGCTGTGGTCCCCGGATACGCCTATTGGGATGAGACCATTCAAAAATATCGATTGCGTTTCGAGCCTCCCGTCGAACTCGTTCGCACGGGCGACGCCGAGCGCGATGTCTTTGAGAATACGCAGCGGTTCGCAAAAGTCATCGAAGAGATTGTCCGCAAACATCCGGACCAATGGGTTTGGGTTCACAAGCGATGGAAGACAAGGCCCAAAAGCGAGCCTGCGCTGTATGATTTTTGAGAGAGGTCTTCGATGATGCAAACGTCTGGGTCATTAGCAGGAGCGGTTGGCGCGAAGCTGGAAGGTGACGGCACCGTCGAGTTGAGCGGCGTAGCAGCGCCCGAGCGCGCCGGCCCGCACGATCTCATCTACGTGGAGAAAGCCAAGCACGCGGACCGCGCCGCGGAGTCGGCCGCGCTCTGCGTGATTGCTGCGGAAGGTGTTGCGGTCAAGGGGAAGATCGTACTTCGCAGTTCGCAACCCAAAGTTGCGTTTGCTAAGGCGGCTGCTCTCATTCTTGGAAAAGCCCCCATCGCCACCGGTATTCATCCGACAGCGATTGTTGCGCCTCTGGCGCTGGTGAGCCAAAACGCAGGCATCGGTCCGTTCGCCGTAATCGGCGAAGACGCACATATCGGCGAAGGCACGCAAATCGGAGCGCACAGCGTGATTGGCGGGGGCTGTTGGATTGGCGACCACTGCCGCATTCACCCTCGCGTGACTCTTTACGCTGGCGTTCGAATCGGGCATCGGGTGGAAATCCATTCCGGCGCGGTCATCGGAGCGGACGGCTTCGGCTACGCGCAAGGCGAAGGACGCTATTGGAAATTTCCGCAAGCCGGCATCGTCGAAATCGCTGACGACGTGGAAATCGGAGCGAACACGACGATCGATCGTGGTTCGCTGGATGACACGCGCATCGCCGAAGGCGTTAAACTGGATAATCTGGTGCACATCGGCCACAACTGTCAGATTGGTGCGCACACGGTCATGGCCGCGCAGGTTGGTCTTTCGGGCTCCTGCGACTTCGGCGAGCATGTGGTGGTAGGCGGCCAGGCCGGGTTTGGAGAACAATGCTATCTGGAAGATGGTGCAATCATCGGCGGCCAATCTGGCGTTCTCGGCGGCAAAACGATTCGGACCGGGCAGACTGTATGGGGAACGCCGGCACGTCCGCTCGAAAAGTTCAAAGAACAGTTCGCCTGGCAAGCGCGTCTACCGGAATTAGCCGCGCGCATCAAAGAATTGGAAACGAAACTGGAGGGGAAATGACGTGACTGCGGCTCCACGCTGGCGAGTAATTGTAGTTGGCGGCCATACCCGCAGCATCGGGAAGACGCAACTTGTGTGCGACATCATCAGCGCGTTCCCGAAAGCGAATTGGATCGCGGGGAAAATCACGCAGTACGGCCATGGCGTCTGCGCGCAGAACGGGAACAATTGCGACTGCGCTCCCGACGAACACGTGTGCGCCATCGAATGGGAAGCGCTGCGACAATCAGGCACCGACAGCGCGAGGTTTCTTGCGGCGGGCGCGAAGCGCTCGTTTTGGCTAAGAACGAAGCAAGGTTTTCTCGCCGAAGGCTTGCCGTTGATGCGAGATGCCCTTAGGCAAACGCTCTCCGAAACGGGCGAAGATTCGCCTCCGTTGATTCTCGAAAGCAATTCGCTTTTGCAATTTCTGAAGCCCAGTCTCTATTTCGCTGTGATCGATCCTGCTCGCGAAGATTTCAAAGACTCCGCGCGTGTGGCGCTGGACCGTGCCGATGCGCTCGTTCTCCGTGGCTCCATGGATGCGCCAGCTGCCGCGCCATCATGGATAAAACTTCCCGCCAATTTGCTGCGCACCAAGCCCTCCGTATCGCAGCGCGAGGGTGAACCCTTGCCCGAGCCCCTGCACGTCCTCGTGGAAAGGGCGCTGCAGTCGCCGCCAAGTACCACCCTTTGACAACGATTCAGTAACTCGGCCGCATCTTAGAACATCTTAGAAGTTGACCCATTGCGGCAAGACGGCGATAATTTGGTGGTACTCGTGTTACTCGGTCTTTGTTGGGCTCGGCGCTCGTGCCGGTACTTACGGAAGTCATTCGGAACACAGTAGTTAGGCCGGATCAAGCCGGACTGCGCGATTTTAATTAGCCTGTATTTCGGTAGATTTTACTTGGGGGACTTGTTTTGGCGACAGGTACACGCATAGGAATGGATAGGCTCGCCCCTGCCATACCTCCATTTTGGCACGCGCAAGATCTGGCGGGCCCTCTCGAACAAGCCATCGAAAACGGGGCAAACCATCTGCTCTCCTTGCAAGCCGAGGAGGGGTATTGGCTTGGCGAACTCGAGGCCGACACCACCCTCGAATCCGATTACATCTACTACTTGTACGTTCTCGGCAAGGCCGACCCCGGCCGCATCGCCAAGCTCGCCAATTATGTTCGACGTCGACAATTGCCCGATGGCGGCTGGAATATTTTCCCTGGCGGACCTTCGGACCTCAATGCAACCTGCAAAGCGTATTTCGCGCTGAAACTTGTCGGCGACGATACGAATTCGCCGCACATGACGCAGGCGCGCGCAACTGTGCACCGTCTCGGCGGCCTCGAACAAACAAATTCTTATGTTCGTTTTTACCTCGCACTGATCGGCGCTGTAGGCTGGGAGCTTGTTCCTTCGATTCCGCCGGAACTTTTGCTCTTGCCGAACTGGTTTTATCTCAATATTTACGAAATGTCTTCTTGGACGCGCGGCATCGTCATCCCCATGGCGATTCTTTCCGCGCTGCGGCCGGATTGGCGTTTGCCGGAACGCGCTCGAGTCGACGAACTGTTCAAGGACATCTCGCACAAAGCTGCGGCATTTGACTGGAGCAAGCAGCTCATCTCCTGGCGCAACGTTTTTCTCGCCATTGATCGCGGACTGAAGCTTTACGAAAAACTTCCCTGGAAGCCACTTCGCCGCCGCGCTCTCCGTGAAGCAAAAGCCTGGATGCTCGCTCACATGGAGCGCAGCGAAGGCCTCGCGGCCATTTATCCCGCGATGATGAATTCTATCTTCGCTTTGATGGCCCTCGGGCACGGTCCTGACGATCCGATTACCTCTCGCGAGATTCGCGAGTTTTCGCGCTTCGAGATTGAAGAAGGCGACACCATCCGTATGCAGCCGTGTGTCTCTCCTGTTTGGGACACGTGCATTGCGATGGTTTCTTTGGAAGAGGCCGGGCTGCCCGCGGAGCATCCTGCTCTGGTGAAGGCTGCTGACTGGATGCTCTCCAAGCAGGTGCTGGGACCTGGCGATTGGCAGTTCAAGAACAAAGACGCCGAGCCCGGCGGCTGGGCGTTTGAGTTCCGCAACGATTTTTTCCCAGACGTGGACGACACCGCGTTCGTCCTTATGGCGTTGCAGCGCGTAAAGCATCCGGATCACCAGCGCATGGAAACTGCGGTGCGGCTTGGCCTGCAGTGGCTCTTGAGCATGCAAAACCAAGACGGCGGCTGGGGCGCTTTCGACCGCGACAACGACCGCCAACTTTTGTGCAACATTCCCTTCGCCGACCACAACGCGATGATCGATCCTTCGACCGCCGACGTGACGGCGCGCGTTGTCGAATGCCTCGGCCGTTTCGGCTGGCCGGCGGAGCACTCCGCGATTCAACGCGCCGTGAAGTTCTTGCTCAAAGACCAGTGCGAAGATGGCTCGTGGTTCGGACGCTGGGGCGTGAACTATGTTTACGGAACCAGCGGCGCGCTGCGTGCTCTCGAGACGGTTTCGCTTACCGCGAAAGAATTTTGCCAGCGCGCAGTGAGCTGGTTGCGCGCGGTCCAAAAAGCCGACGGCAGCTTCGGCGAATCCTTGTGGAGCTACACCGATCCGACTACCAAAGGGCAGGGAAACAGCACGGCATCGCAAACAGCATGGGGCTTGATTGGGTTGCTCGCCGGGGTCCAGGCCGATGATCCCGCGATTCAGAAGTCGGTCGCTTATTTGGTCGACCAGCAAAATACGGACGGCTCGTGGAGCGAAGCCGACTTTACAGGCACCGGATTTCCGGGCGTGTTTTACTTGAAGTATCACCTCTACCGCAATTCTTTCCCGCTCTATGCGCTCGCACGATTCCGCAATCAGGTGCAAGGTCCGCACGAATATTGCGCCATGAAATTCCAGCCAGCCGAATTCCGGCTGCGGAGCGGGTTCTAGAACCGCGATGACGTTTTCTCTGCGGCTCACCGCGGATCTCACTCTGGCTTTGGCCACCCGCGCAATCAGGACGAAGCAAAGCTATCCTCCGATCCTGCGGCTTTCCCCGGACGTTAACTTCCAGACCGGCGCTGCTTCGCTTTCCATCAGCAGTCGTCACACGGGTAACGGTTCTTCGCAGTTCGGCGCTCTCGTTCCGCGATTTCGGTCGCCCATCATTTGGATTGCCGGTTCCGAGCCACTGGATTCTCCCGAGGTCGCCCGCTTCGCCAATGCACTGGCGGCATCCGGGCGGAGCGTCTTCCTGGAAACCTTCGGCATCTCGTTGAAGCGGCGACTTCATGAGTTTCAGCCATCTTCACGTTTTTACTTCGCGGTACGCTTCGACGGCCTGGAGTCATCGCACGACCAGCGGAATGCCCGCGACGGCGCGTTCCGCACCGGGCTGGAAGCGATTCGCATGGCAAGACTGGCAGGTTTTTTCACGTGCGCTCTTTTAGTTTTGCATCCAGACGCAGCCGGCGGCGAATTGGAGCAACTCCACGCAGACACCAGCAAGCTAGACGTGGACGGAGTCTTGATAACGCGCGCGGCGCTCAATTTTGACCAGGAGAAAAGCGTCACGCGACTCCGCCGTCGTCTGTTGAGCCGGCGCTGGGCGCTGCTATCCTCCTTGCTGGACTCTTGTGCGGTGCCTGTCGAGTCGCGAACTTCTCAGGAAATCGAACGCCAGCCTCTTTCGGAATCGCAGCCAGGCAGTTTTGAGGAAGGCGCCGAAGCCGGATGACCACTCTGGTCACAGGAGCGTCGGGCTTTCTGGGCAGCCACGTGGCCCGGCAACTGGTCGCTCGCGGAGAGGAAGTTCGCGTTTTGATGCGCGCCTCCAGCACCAACCGCGCAGTTGGGGACCTCTCCCTCGAATATGTAACCGGAGATCTCCGCGACCCAGCCTCTCTCGATCGCGCCCTAGCCGGCGTGAAGTGTGTCTTTCACGTCGCTGCTGACTATCGACTTTGGGCCAAAAAATCGCGCGACATTTACGATTCCAACGTTGGCGGCACAAAAAATCTTCTCGAGGCCGCGAAGCGCGCCGGCGTCGAGAAATTTATCTACACCAGCACAGTAGCCACGATTGCCGTCGACCGGCCAGAACTGCCAACGGAAGCCACCGATTCGAAGCTCGAAGAAATGGTCGGCCACTACAAGCGCTCGAAATGGATGGCCGAACGCGAAGCGCTAAACGCCGCGAAGGAAGGACTGCCCGTTGTGGTGGCCATGCCCACCACTCCCGTCGGCCCCGGCGATTGGAAGCCCACGCCGACAGGAAAAATCATCCTGGATTTCTTGAACGGAAAAATGCCGGGATATGTCGAGACTGGCCTGAATTTTGTGGGCGCGGAGGAATGCGCGGCAGGACATCTGCTGGTTGCAGAAAAGGGCAAAGTAGGGGAGCGCTATCTTCTCGGGGCCGAGAACTTGACTCTTAAAGGGATGTTGGATTTGCTGGCCAAGATAACTGGGCTGCCCGCGCCAAGGCTGAAGATTCCTCACGGACTGGCTTTAGGTGTAGCCTACATGAACACAGCGTTTTCTCGGCTCATTGGAAGAGAGCCGCAAATTCCGGTTGAGGCTGTGAAGATCGCGCAGCACCTGATGTTCGTCGATTGCACGCGAGCGCAGCGCGAACTGGGTTTTAAGCCGGGCTCGGTTGCAGCAGCTCTGAAACGCGCGGTCGGTTGGTACGAATCGAACGGCTACGTGAAGCCCAGCCGCGCCAAGAAAATGTTGCGCGCTGCTGCGTAGAGCAAGGGCAATCGGGATCTCGTCCCGCCCCCTGCTAAGAGAAACAGTTGTGGAGGCGGGGCTTCCCCCGCCGCTGTCGAACATGGGCATGGTTGTAGCCCAGCGACTCGGCCCGGCATCATAAAGATTCACAGAATTATGCGCATCCTAGTCACCTTCGCCATCAAAGCCGAGTTCTCGCAATGGTCCTCTCGTCATCCCTTTGTTCCCTACGAATTTGAGAATTGGGAGACACGCCGCGAATTCGATCTCCTCAAAGCCAACATCGGCCCCGACGAAGTAGCCGTTCTACTGACAGGCATGGGCGGCGAAAACGCCACCAAAGCGATGCTTTCGATACCACTAGAAGTCCACGACGTCTGCATTTCCTCGGGACTCGCAGGTTCGCTCGATGCTCGATTAACGCCAGGAGAGGTCGTTGCCGCCCGAACTACGGAAACACTTGACCAAAGCCGCCAGGCCGCAAGTGACGCAATTCTCGTTGATCTCGCGGTCGCATGCGGCGCAAAAGCTGTGAGTGTTTCTCTGACTTCTGAGAAAATCGTGGCAACGGCGGAAGAGAAGGAAGAGTTGAGCCAAAAGGGAAATATCGTCGAGATGGAGACAACTCATATCCTGGGAGCCGCGACGCAAAAGCATGTGCCGTGCGTGGCCATCCGCGCCATCAGCGACGCCGCGGATGAAGACTTGCCGGTGGATTTTGCGCGTATTCTCGATTCCCACGGCCATTTGAAAATGGGCGGACTTCTCAAAGAAGTCGTCCTCAGCCCTTACCGCATTCCCCTTCTGCTGCAGTTTGGACGGCAGAGCCGCGCCGCCGGCAAATCCTTAGCCGACTTTTTAGACCGCTACATTCCAGCAATCTCGCAAAGCTGGACAAGAGTCACCCCTCCGAAGATAGAAGAGGTCTCGGCGACATGAGCAGCCTCAGAAGCGCATCGGAGACTCTGAACTCGTTCGGGCCCATCCCGAAAACCATGCGCGCCGGTGTCTTTCGCGACAAAGGCGTTGTGCGCGTCGAGGAAGTTCCCGTGCCGGAAGTGGGCGAAGGCGAAGTGCTCATTAAAGTGGCCGCCTGCGGCATCTGTGGCACGGACATCAAGAAAATCTTTCAGCGTTACGTCGAGCCGCCGCAAATTCTGGGCCACGAGCTTGCAGGCACTGTCGTCGCCGTCGGCCGTGGCGTAGACAAGTGGACGCCCGGCGACCGTGTCATGAGCTTTCACCATACTCCTTGCGGGAGATGCTTTTATTGCGAGAAGCGCCTCTTTTCCCAGTGCCAGCAATACAAAACGACCGGGCTGACGGCCGGCTTCACGCCGAATGGCGGCGGCTTCGCTCAGTATGTGAAAGCCATGCCGTGGGTCGCCGAGCGCGGCATCGTCGCGCTCCCGGACAACGTCAGTTTCGAAGAAGCTACCTTCATCGAGCCCATCAACACCATCGTCAAGGCCGTTCAAAAGGCCCGCATCACCGCAGGCGAAACTGTCCTAGTCATCGGCTGTGGTCCCATCGGCCTGCAGTTGCTCATGGTCAGCAAACTCGAAGGCGCCAAGCTATATACCAGTGATCTAATTCCACAACGCCGGAAAAAGAGCCTTACTCTGGGCGCTTTAGAGTCGTTTGACCCAACCAGTGGTAAGCTGGTAGAAGAAGTTCGGGCCCGCACGGACGGTCGAGGAGCGGACGCGGTGCTAGTTGCGGTCGCGCATCCGTCGGTAGTTTCGGACGGACTAGCAACGGCCCGTCCCGGTGGGCGAGTTTTGCTTTTCGCGGCGAACGATCCGGTCACCAAGATCGAGTTTCCTGCCGCGGCGGTGGGCATCGACGAAAAAGAAATCCTGGGCAGCTATAGTGCGGCTGCGGACATCCAAGAATCAGCCGCGGAACTGGTGCTGGGAAAGAAACTGCCGGTGATGCAAATTGTCACGCACCGCTTTTCACTGGATAGAATCCAGGAAGGCTTGGAGCTGGCAGCCAGGCCGACGGCCGAATCACTGAAGATTCTGATCACGCACGCATGAAAACAAGCACGCCAAAGAAACCGGAAGTTGGTGAAGAAGTGAAGTTCGCCATCGCGCGGGTCGCTGTGCCTTCCAGAATGACGGCGGCCGTGTTGTACGGCAGTGAAGATCTGCGCATTGAGATGATTGACGTGCCACACCTCGCTCCCGACGAAGTGCTCCTCCGCGTCCGCCTGGCCCTGACCGACGGCACCGACCTGAAAGTGTGGAAGCGCGGCTATCACGCAAAAATGATCCAGCCCCCTGCCGTCTTTGGCCACGAAGTCGTGGGAGACATCGCAGCGGTCGGCAAGCGCGTTGACGCGCGCTGGCGCATCGGAATGCGCGTCGTCGCCGCGAATTCCGCGCCATGCCTCCGCTGCTATCACTGTCGCCGCGGTCAGGAAAACCTTTGCGAGGACTTGCTTTTCAACAACGGCGCCTATGCCGAATACATGCGGATACCAGGCCGCATAGCCATGGAAAACATGCTGGAAGTGCCGCACTCCGTCGATGACGGAAGCGCCGCGCTCGTCGAGCCGCTTGCCTGTGTGCTTCGCGGCATCCACGAAATGGAAGTCCGCAATGGCGATACTGCTGCCGTGATTGGCTGCGGTCCCATCGGCCTGACCTTTGTCCGTATGCTCTCCCGCCGAGGAGTGCGGGTAATTGCGCTGGCACGCCGCTCAGCACCTCTCGATGTAGCCCGCAGACTGGGCGCGATCGCCACGATCAACGTGACGGAAACACCGGACGTCGTCGCCGCCGTGAGAACTTTGACTGACGACCACCGCGGACCGGATTCCGTCGTCGAAGCCGCCGGAAATCCCGCGACATGGCAACAGGCTCTGGCCATGGTTCGCCGCGGAGGCGTAGTGAATTTCTTCAGCGGCCTGCCCTCGGGAACAAACGTTTCGATCGATCCCGCCGCCATTCACTATTCCGAAATCAAACTGATCTCGCCGTTTCATCACACTCCACGATTTATTCGCGAAGCCCTCGAAGCCATCCGCCGCGGAGACATTCTCGGGCACGACTTCGTGACGGAAGAGATTCGTTTGGCTGATCTGCCGCAGGCCTTCGAGCGCATGAAGAGCCGCAGCGGCGAGATCAAGCTGGCCGTCCGGCCTTGATTGCCTTGAACGGAACCAACAGCCTGCCCGACATTTCGCGCGAAGCGCGTTTCTTACGCTCTGGGTGGTTTTTCGGAGCAAGGAATCTCTCTTAAAATGTTGCGCCCTGGTGAACTCGAAATTGCCGAGCATGCTCCGGCGAACAACTGCTCCGTGGCGGCCGCGCAGGAGTACACGCGCTGGCTAGCGACGCATCACTACGAAAATTTTAATGTCGTCTCATGGCTGCTCCCAAAGGACCTGCACCAGCATTTCTACACCGTATATGCCTATTGCCGGTGGGCTGACGACCTTGGCGATGAGCTGTCGCAAAAAGAGCGCGCCCTCGAACTACTCGATTGGTGGGAGCGCGAACTCGACGATTGTTTCAATGGCCGCCCTTCCCATCCTGTATTCGTCGCGCTACGCGAAACTGTACTCGCAAAGAATATTCCCAAGCAGCCGTTTGCCGATTTGTTGAGAGCGTTCCGTCAAGACCAAAACGTAAAGCGTTATCCCACCTGGGATTCCATGATCGGCTATTGCGTCTATTCCGCGAATCCCGTCGGACGGCTCGTCCTTTATCTCTGCGGCTATCGTGACGAAGAGCGCCAAGCCATGTCCGACGCTACGTGCACTGCTCTCCAACTCGCCAATTTCTGGCAGGATGTGGGGCGCGACCTCGAAAAGGGCCGCATCTACATTCCACTCGACATTGCCGCGGCACACGCCTTGACCGAAAACGACATCGTCGAGCACCGCTTCGACGATCGTTACGTCAACTTAATGAAAGATCTGATCGCTCGCACGCGCCTCCTGTTTGCGCAAGGCGCTCCGCTGACAAGAATGGTCAACGGACGGCTAAGCATCGACCTCGAAATGTTCAGTCGGGGCGGCGTCGCCGTTCTCGACGCTATCGAGAACATGGGCTATGACACGCTCCACCACCGTCCCGCCATCAGCAAAGCCAAACAAGTCCGCCTGTTAGGCCGCGTTCTCTTAACGCATCTAGTCGCCAAGCCCATACGCCCCGAATCCAACGCGGGCAGCCTCGCAGTTGTAGGGGCGCAGCACGCTGCGCCCCAGTCGGGCATCTCTGCCTCTCGCTCCTACGACGAATGTCATCGCATCGCCAGAGCCGCCCACAGCAATTTCTACTACGCTTTCTTCCTGCTTCCCAAACCAAAGCGTGACGCTCTAGCCGCACTCTACGCCTTCATGCGCCTGGTCGACGATGTCGCCGACGAAGGCAACGATCTCGCTGTGAAACAGCGAGGTCTGGCGGATTGGCGCGCCGCACTGGACGATGCCGTAACAGGCGAGGTGCAACTAGTTGACGGCACAGCCGCGCTCAACTCCGCCACTCCAAGCGGTGCAGCAGAAGTCTTGCCCGCCCTAGTCGACACCATGCAGCGTTACAAAATGCCGGCCCGTTACCTCCACGATCTGATCAGCGGCGCCGAAATGGATCTAACTCTCCGCACATACCCGACTTTTGATCGCCTCCGTGAATACTGCTACCGCGTCGCAGGAACTGTCGGTCTGACCTGCACTCACGTCTTCGGCTTTCACGACCCGCGTGCTCTCGATCTCGCCGAAAAGCTCGGCCTAGCGTTTCAGCTGACCAACATCATTCGCGATGTCCACGACGACTTTGCCTTGGGCCGCGTGTATCTCCCCGAAGAAGATCTCGCCCGCTACGGAGTTTCCCCTCAGGATTTCGGCAAGGCCGAAGCAACTCTCGGGGTCCGCGAGCTCCTCCGTTTTGAAGCCGACCGTGCCTGGCAATGTTACGAAGAAGGTGCAGCACTCTTCGGTCTTATCGACCAGGAAAGCCGCAGCGCCCTCTGGCTCTTGGCTCATACCTATAGCGCCCTATTAGCGCGCATTGCGTCCCTCGATTTCGCTGTTTTCGGCGAACGGGTGCGGCTCTCGAAAGCGGAAAAAATGTTGTTCATCGCAAAGGCGCGCTTCGGCCGCCTCTCGGAAGAGAATATCCTTGAAAAGCGTGATCGTGATCGGCGGCGGGCTGGCGGGACAGGCAACCAGCGTCGCGCTGGCTGAAGCGGGCTGGCGCGTTCGTCTTTTTGAGCAGCGCCCGTTTCTTGGCGGCCGCGCGGCTTCCTATGTCTTGCCGGATGGCGAGCACGTAGACAATTGTCAACACGTTACTTTCGGCTGCTGCACCAATCTCGAAGACTTCTATCGCCGCGTCGGCTCCGCAGGCAAAATAAAATTCTTCGACCGTCTCATTCTCCTCGATCCGGAAGGACGCCGCGGGGAAATGCACGCCGGCATCCTCCCCGCCCCATTTCATATGACCGGCTCGTTCCTTACTTTTTCTCCGCTCGCTCTGAAGGACAAGCTCGCCATCGCCCGTGCGTTCTATTCCATTTTGCAGAGCGGCGGCCATCCCCCTGAGGTGGACGAACCCGGCGGAATCTCCATGCTCGAATGGCTCCGCCGCCACAAACAAACTCCCGCCGCAATCTCCCGCTTCTGGCGCGTAGTTCTAGTCAGCGCTCTTTCCGAGGAACTCGATCACATCGACGCCCGGTATGGCATCGACGTTTTCTGGAAAGCCGTTCTTTCCAACAAGACTGGCTACCGCATGGGCGTTCCAGCCGTCGCCCTCGGCGATCTCTACGAAGGTTGCCGCGCCGCCATCGAACAAAAGGGCGGGGTAGTGATCTTTCGTTCACCGCTCCGCGGCCTGCGCCTTGAAAACAACATGCTGGCCGCCGCGCTCTTCGACGAAGGCCGCGAAGAAACGGCCGACGCATTCGTCCTCGCCCTTCCCCATCGCGCACTCTCCGACCTTCTTCCCGAAAGCGTCAAGCGCACCGACGCAGCGCTCGGCAATCTCGACAAAATCATCGACGCTCCCATCACCGGCGTGCATCTCTGGTTTGACCGCCAGGTGATGACCGAGCCTTTCATCACCCTGCTGGACACCACCACACAATGGATCTTCAACAAGACCGCCCTTTATGCCAGCGCAAACGGCGCAACCGCGCGCGCCCCCGCGGACAAAGGCCAATATCTGCAGCTTGTCATCAGTGCCTCTTACGATTTTCTCCAGAAGCCCCGCCAGGAAATCATCGATCTCTGCCTAAAGGAAGTCCGCCA